>Ga0207991_1000281_pt1 | contig 36053 bp, 30 predicted proteins | sample ETN07SmetaG_FD_185786 | JGI IMG/M metagenome (GOLD analysis project Ga0207991, IMG submission 185786) | Marine microbial and viral communities from oxygen minimum zone, Eastern Pacific Ocean - ETNP2014F14-07SV275 (SPAdes) (version 2) | ecosystem: Environmental > Aquatic > Marine > Oceanic ...
ACCCCTGATAGCAGATGAGAACAGCATTGTCGCTGCAAATATACCTGATATAGCCCATGCATTTGATGGCATAAATATCAAATTAATGAAATGCGCATCACTTTTAGAGGGGCAGCGAATGATAGATATAGCCCGTAATTATAACCTGCAAATAATGCTGGGTTGCATGGTTGAATCCGCAGTCGGAATCACAGCGGCAGCCCATCTTGCTGCCCAGGTTGATTACGCTGATCTTGACGGTAACCTGCTTATTGAAAATGACCCTTATAAAGGTGTGCAGGTAACAGATGGTCGACTGATTCTTCCTGATGAAAATGGGTTAGGTATCGTTATAGATTCTTACTATAAAAATACCTGGCCAGAACTGAAATGAAAATATTAGGAATAGAACATATTGGTATCGCTGTAAAAGATCTGGATACGAATGCGCCATTCTGGAGACATGTGTTAAAAATTTCGCATAAAGGAACAGAAGCTGTAGCGCATGAGGGCGTCACAACAGATATTTATGATACCGGGAATGGTAAGATTGAACTACTGAAATCAATGGATTCTGGATCCGTTATTGAGAAATTTCTGGAGAAACGCGGTGAAGGAATACATCATGTATGTTTTGAAGTAGACGATATATATAAAGCAATAATAGAACTTAAAGAATTAAAAATTGATGTAATATCTGATCGTCCTACGGTTGGTGCTGAAGGGTATAAAGTGGTTTTTATTCACCCAAAAAGTACCGGTGGGGTACTGGTGGAACTGGCGCAAAAAAATTAACTAATTCTATTCTTTTCCAAGGTTTTAGTTTCCTGCAAAATTAGTTTCCAGGCCTTGATAACATGATCCCATGTCGTTTTTGTCTGACCGATAGAAAATCTTATGGTGTATTTATTATTTAATTTGGTATGAATTAAATAGAGTTTGCCGCTATCATTCAGTCTTTGGACAAGTGCTTCATTGAATTCATCCGAACCTTTATAACGGAAACAAACCAGATTTAGTACGGTTGGTGCCATTAATTCAAACCGATCGTCTTTATTAATCTCTTCTGTGAGCGCTTTAGCTGATCCTATATGCTGTCTTATGTGTGCTTGGATTCCCTTGATTCCATAATGGCGAATAACGCTCCATAATTTTAGGGATCGGAAACGTCTGCCCAGCGGTATCTGCCAATCTCTATAGTCAAATACAGAATTTGATTTACTTTCTTTAGTTTTTAAGTATTCCGGCGTGATGCTGAGCGAGTCGATCAACGCATCTCTATTAGATACGTAAAAACAGCTACAGTCAAAATTTGTTAGCATAAATTTATGCGGATTGAAACAGTAGCTTTGGGCAAGTTCCAAACCTTCGTGAATGAAGCGGTATTCAGGGCATGTGGCTGCAGATCCAGCCATGGCGGCGTCAACATGCAGCCAAATACCGAATTCCGAGCAAATGTTTCCGATCTCTGTTAGAGGATCAAGAGCTGTACTGGATGTCGTGCCCACTGTAGCACAGACAAAAGCGGGTGTTAAACCATCTCTTATATCTTGTTCTACAGCTCTGCGCAGTTCTGATGGTCTCATGGCAAATTCATCATCAACTGTAATTGACCGCAGATTATGTTTACCGATACCAGTAATCTTCACAGCTTTTTCTATTGAAGAATGGGCCTGGTTAGAGGTATAAACGCGAAGTTTACCATCGAAACCAGTCTCATTTATTTTACCATTTGATGCTTTTTCTCGGGCAGCTAACAAAGCACAAAGTATTGCACTGGATGCCGTATCATGAATTACACCACCGCCTGTACTAGTAGATTTGAATTTTTCGGGGAGATGTAACATATCCACCAGCCAATCCAATACGTGTGTTTCCAGTTCTGTACATGCCGGGCTAGTGGCCCACAACATCCCTTGCACACCAAGTCCAGTTGAGAGCATATCACCAAGAATAGCTGGACCAGTCGAGTTGCAAGGGAAAAAAGCGAAAAAATTAGGGGATTGCCAGTGGGTTACTCCGGGCAGGATTTTTTCATTCATATCCGCTAACACTGCCTCGAAAGTTTCACCATCTTCAGGAGGGTGGTCTGGCAACTGTCCACGGATGTCACCAGGCCGCGCTTGGGAAAGTACTGGTAATGAATCCACGTTTTGATAATATTCTGCTATCCAGTCTATTACCTTATAGCCATTTTTTTTGAATTCGTCGATTGTCATATGAATTGAATGTTTGTTATCCATGTTCATTTATCCTTCATTTATTAATTATTTATATCGATAATATTAGAATTGACAGTCGAGGTATGAAATACAATTGTATTTCAAAACGGAGTAATCCAGATTATATTTTAATGAATGTATATTTTGGGTCATGAAGACTAGTTTAAATGAGAAAATAAAAAATATTCCCACAAAACCGGGTGTATACCAATTTAAAAACGATGTAGGTGAAATTATTTATATAGGTAAGGCCAAAAACCTACGCACCAGAGTACGATCCTATTTCCAAAAAAACAAATATCAGACACCAAAAAATCAATCCATGATCAAAAGGATCACCGATTTGGATTGGATTGTAGTTTCGACCGAAGTAGAGGCATTGTTGACTGAAGCAAATCTGGTAAAAGAACATAAGCCGCATTATAATATTAATCTCAAAGATGATAAATCCTTTCCTTATATACGAATCACGAGGGAACCTTATTCGAGAATTTTTATTACCAGAGATATTGTTAAAGATGGATCCAGATATTTTGGTCCATACACAGATGTTTATTTACTGCGCAGATCGTTAAAGGCCGTTCATAATATTTTTCCTATACGTAGCTGCGACTTTTATTTAGATCAGGAAGTTATTAGTGCCGGCAAAGTAGATCTCTGCCTGGATTACCATATTAAGAAATGTGAAGGCCCCTGTCAGAATTTGGTCTCCCAGAAAGATTACAATGCGATGATAAAACGGGTAGTGCAGTTTTTACAAGGCAAAACGAAAGAAACAGAAAATTATATAAACAAACAGATGAGTGTCGCGGCAGATGAGATGCGCTACGAAGATGCTGCAATGTATCGTGATCAACTTGCAGCCGTTAAAAGTTTTAAAGAAAAGCAACGCAAGGTTGCTGCTGACTTTGATAATCGTGATGTATTTGCCATGGCAAAACAAGATAATATGTGTGTAACAGTGATTGTACGAATTCGTAATGGCAGGATCCACAGCATAGAAAAGATCTCAATTAATATTGGCGATGAAAGGGACGCAGATATTTTTGAATCCGTCATCACACAATTTTATCTTAACTCAGATTTCATCCCGAAAACAATAAATGTTGCGGACGTACCAACTAATAAAAAACAGCTACTGGTGTGGTTAAAAGAAAAACGAAACGGCCCTGTTCATATTCAAGTTCCAAGGAGAGGGGAAAAAGCCAGGGAGATACGGCTGGCAGCACAAAACGCAAAGCTGTTGGTAGGAGAATGGATAATCAATCGCAAGAAACGGCGCGAGTTGATACCAAAAATGGTGCAACAACTTCAGGAAGATCTGCAACTTAAGATACCACCACGCCGAATAGAGGCATTTGATATTTCTCATTTGGGAGGCACAAATACGGTTGCTTCGATGGTATGTTTTATTGATGGTAAAGCACGTAAATCGGAATACAGGAAGTACAAAATAAAGACAGTTGTTGGTATTGATGATTTTGCCGCTATGCGGGAAGTGGTATTCAGGCGTTATCGGCGATTGAAAAGCGAACAGGCAACCCTGCCAGATCTAATACTTATTGATGGCGGTAAAGGACAACTTAGCATGGCAATATCTGCTTTGCGTGAACTTGGATTGGATTATTTGACAGTTATTGGGCTGGCGAAGCGGTTGGAAGAAGTATTCGTGCCAGGTCACTCGGACGCACAATCCATACCCAGACAATCACCTGGTCTGATATTATTAAGGAAAATACGGGATGAGGCCCACCGGTTTGCGATCACATTTCAAAAGCAGAAACGAAACAAACAAGTACGCACCTCAATATTTGATAGCATTGATGGTATGGGCCCGAAACGGGTACAATCTTTATTTATTGTATTCCAAGACATAGAAAGCATTGCCCAGGCTAATACTGATATAATTGCCAAGAAAGCTAAGATTCCCTTAAAACAGGCCAAAAGTGTGCGTTTGGCTGCTAGACAGTTTCGAACAGAAAAAACGCCTAAGTAAACCAGTGCGATTAAGCGTTAAAATAACATAGAGAAAGCTGTATTTTCTGTGATAAATATCAACTACACCTAACTCTATTACTTGTAGATTAGTTGAATGATCTGGTTTCGCTACCTATTACTTATCGGATTAATACTCAATTCGTTATCTGGGCAGGAATATGTTCCTGATAGAATAATTGTAAAACTTGCTCCGGATATTTCTCGTAATGATTTCAGCAGTATCCTTGATACCAATAATTATGTGGTTGAAAAAGTATTGGTCAGACGTCTCAATATCATCAGCATCAAATTGAAGAACAATCAAATTTCACCATTAGACGCTATAAAGGAATTTCGCAACAATCCATTTGTTGATAAAGCAATTCTAGACACAAAGGTTTCCCGTAGGGATATGCCGGATGATATGCAGTTTGACCAGCAATGGGCATTGCATAATGTTGGCCAGAGTGGTGGTACAGAAGATGCCGATATTGATGCACCAGAAGCCTGGGGTATCGCAACCGGGGGCGTAACACCTTTGGGAGACACTATAGTGGTCGCTATTGTTGATGGAGGCATGTTGCTAACTCATGCGGATCTAACTCCTAATTTGTGGACGAATTGGGGTGAAATACCTGGAAATGGAATTGATGATGATAATAATGGTTATGTCGATGATGTGCACGGCTGGGATGCTTATTCCTCAGATGGATCTGTACCAAGTGATGGTCACGGTACCCACGTGGCGGGAATAGTAGGTGCGAAGGGTAATAATGGTGTCTATGTGGCCGGTGTGAACTGGAATGTAAAACTCATGCCAATAGCTGGTTCTTCCGGAACGACCTCTATTGTTTTGGAAGCATATGGTTATGCCCTGGATCAACGGGCAATTTATGATTCTACTGATGGATCCTCTGGTGCATTCGTGGTGGCTACTAACAGCAGTTTTGGTGTTAATAACGCTGACTGCAACAGCGGTAATTATTCTCTCTGGAATGATATGTATGATGCCCTGGGTCAGTATGGTATCCTTAGCTGCGGTGCGACGATGAATAATAATTCTAACGTTGATGTTACCGGCGATGTACCTACTGGATGTGAAAGTGAATATATGATCTCTGTTACGAATACGACGCGGAATGATGCGAAAAACAGCGGTGCCGCATATGGGGCAACTACTATTGATCTTGGTGCACCGGGGACACAGATATTATCTACTTACACTGGAGGAGGTACTTCATCTCTATCAGGTACATCTATGGCCTCTCCGCACGTTGCTGGAGCAGTTGGCTTCCTACATGCATCAATGTCTGCAGGTTTTTCGTCTTTTTTTCAAAGTAATCCTGCAGAAGGTGGTTTGCTTATAAAACAATTGATCTTGGATGGCACAGATCCATTACCAACTCTTAATGGCGTTACGGTGAGTGGCGGGCGGTTGAACCTTTATAATTCAGCATTATTAAGTATGGAGACCATGGCAGCAGATTCCCTGGATCCAAACCCTGTCACCAATGTTACAGCAGATACTACAGAATGGTATCGCGTAACATTAAATTGGAACGATCCTACAGAGTTATTTGGAGGTGATGCAATCCCCACTTTTATGATAAATATATATCGGGATGGTGAATTTGAAAGTTCTGTCTGGCAAGGTGTAGAAAGTTTTACCGATATAGGACTATCCTCTGATTCAGAGTACTTATATACGTTGGTTACTCGTGTTGTTGCTAATGATTCACTGAGCATTGGTGTATCAATCCCAGTAACTATTGCGGGTGGAAACTGTCAACCGGGTGATTTAACTGAAAATAACGTAGTGGATGTGCTGGATGTGGTACAATTATTACGATTTGTTCTCGGATATAATGAACCCAGCCCAGTACACTATTGCACAGGAGATTTGAACTATGATAATAATCTTAATATCACTGATGTCCTGATGCTTATGGACACAATTTTGGGTATATAGTTTCTGAAAATTTGATAAAGAAATGAATGATAATAATATTAACACACTTTTAAATAATTACTGTAATAGAAGGGAATTTGTCAAGGACACGTTAACTGGGATAGGTACCGTGGCATTTGGAAGTTTTATGCTGGTTAATCAAAGCGGTTGCAGTGAAGGTAGTCCTACGGCACCTACCGACAGTAACGGTGAGACTAGCATTACTGTCGACTTGTCGTTCCCAGAAAATAGCGCTCTGGCAACGGTAGGCGGTACATTGGCATTGACCGCCAATGAATTGGACGGCTCGGGCATACTCCTATACAGGAAAAGTGATACCAGTGTGTTGGCATTCAGCAGAATTTGCACGCATAATGGTTGTACAATTGGTTCGTTTCAGAATGGTACATCTGCATGTCCCTGTCATGGCAGCCAGTTCAATACATCGGGCAGTGTTGTAAATGGACCGGCTGTAAATGCATTGAAACAGTATTCAGCAACTATTGTAGGTGATATAGTAACCATTTCTCCCTGATGAAAAAGCGAGTGGTGAATTTATTTATTACCTTACCCTTAGCCAGCATAGGGCTATACATTTTTCTCCTGGCAGCAGCCATAGTTTCCTACAATGGCGGTAATTCAATAGACTACCATGGAATCGGGTATTCTTTTTCCCTGAATTTTCTCAGCGATCTGGGTAGGTACAGCGGCTATGCTGGGCAGGATAATAGCCTGTCATTTTACAGTTTTAATTTATCGTTAGTCACTACAGGTATCGCATTTTTTGCATACTTTATATTCCTGCCTTCATTACATAATTCAAATCCAAAATCATTTCTATTTTCACGGGTTGGCAGTCTTTTTGGGTGTTTTGCAAGCATCTGTTTTACTGGGGTAGGTCTGACCCCTGCTGATACCTTAAAAGACTTGCATATATTTTTTGCTAACTGGGTTTTCCGTTCTATGAGCCTGGCGGTACTATTTTATGCCTTAACATTTCTTTTCCTTAATAAAGATAATCTATATCTATCTATATTATTTCTGTTGAGCGGAATCGTTGTTTTTGCTCATATAGTGATTGCCGATATAGATCTGGCCGTTTATATGTCCAATCCCCATTATGCCCGAGTCCTATCCCAGAAAGCAGCTGTCATCGCGATGATATCCATGGTCCCATTAATGGCGATCATTAATTTGAGACACTTACAGGAAAGGACTATTAATCTGCGAATATTTGGTTAATGGGATTATTATAATTTAGGTAAAGTACTTATAGTCTCATCTCAGCCAAAGCGAGTTTCCTCTCTTTTCGGTTTAGCTCCCTTTCGGCTTTGAATAATTCTGTTTCAAGTTTCCTTATAGAATATCGTTCACTTTTAGATTGCTGTTTTTTAAGTTGCCTAATAATTTGTTTTTTAGCAGCTAATGAATTTTTTTCTTCCTTTAATTGATCCACTAATAAGATATGAATAATTCTTTTCATATCAACAAATTCCTGAATTTCAAATAACCGTGTAAGAAATACTATTTTTCCATCTGGTCCTAAAATAATATTCCTGGTAACACCACTATTTCGGTCTGCAAACAGAGCGAATATATCCGCACCAGGATCTAGAGCAAGAGGGTAGGTGACTTTCACTTCTTTTGCAAACTTGGTAACAACATCTGCAGGTTCATCCCGGTCTATTCCAATCACATTCAGCCCTAAATTTTTGTAGACTTTCCAAATTTTCTTCTCAATTTGGGGCATTTCCTCCCGACATACTTGGCACCAGCTTGCTGTGAACTGCAGCATGGTGACCTGGCCTTTTAAATCTGCAAGAGAAGTTTGTGATCCATCGGGAAAATCAAGCACAAAACTAGGGGAATCATCACCAACATTTACAATATAACCGCGATCATCCGGTGTCTGTGAAAAAGCAATAGTTAGAGATAGTAGAAAGAATAATAGCTGTTTGATCATATGAGAAAACCATTATTGCTCATCCACTCATCACTAACAAACTTGCTTAGATAGTTTCGAATACTGTCTGGGAGAATTACAAGTACATTTTTATCGGAATCAAGATTCTGGGAGGCTTTAATAGCTGCCCAAACAACTGATCCACAGGATCCACCGATCAACAAGCCTTCTTCTTGGATCAGTCTACGGGCCATGGTAAACGCATCTTGATCATTGGTTTTTATATACCGATCCACTAGTGTATTGTCCAGCACATCGGGGAAAAAATCATACCCAATTCCTTCAACGTGATAGGTATCTATCTCGGTACCGCCTCCTAGAATTGAACCAATTGGATCGACCCCGATAATTTCAATATCAGGAATGGCTTCTTTTAATCTTTTTGCCACACCGGTTATGGTACCGCCAGTGCCTGCACCGATAACGACCATCGCCAGATTTTTACCGAATTCATCAAGAATCTCTTCGGCCGTTCCATAATAGTGCGCATCCGGGTTATTTGGGTTTGCGTATTGATCGAGTATATGAGAATTAGGTATTTCACTATGTAACCGTTTGGCAACACCGAGAAGACTTTCAGGATCATCATGAGCTGCTTCTGTTGGTGTGCGTACGATTTCTGCCCCTAGCGCTTTCAAAACAACTTCTTTTTCCATACTCATTTTTTCCGGCATGGTAATGATGAGTTTATATCCTTTTACCGCAGCGGCCAGAGCCAGGCCAATACCCGTATTACCGGAACTAGGTTCGATCAATGTATCTCCTGGTTTGATACGCCCTTCTTTCTCAGCTTCCTCGATCATACGTACGCCAATACGATCTTTCAAAGAACCACCAGGGCTTAAAAATTCACATTTGGCAAATAACTGGCAGTTTAGCTCAGCACCTATTTTACCAAGTTTTACTATCGGTGTTTTCCCAACCGCATCTAGAATAGAATTGTGTATCATTTTACAACCTAATTAATTACTTCTATGATAAGAAATACCTGAAAAATTACGAATAATTAAATATAATATTTGTATTACATTCACCGTTAATTTGGCTGTCTATCTGAATATGAAATACTTTCACAAATTTCTAATAGCATCAGTTATATCGCTTCAGTTAGTAACGGCTGGTACTACCGGTAAACTGGTAGGTATTGTACTAGATAAAGCATCAAAAGAACCTCTTATCGGTGCGAATGTGATGATTGCTGGTACAGGTCTTGGTACCGCCACAGATGCGGAGGGCAGATATTTTATTTTGCAGATCCCACCGAAGACTTATAGTGTGAAGTTTTCAATGATCGGCTATAAGGATGTCCTCGTGAAAAACGTTAAAATACAGCTGGACCTAACTACCAGGTTAAATGCAGAATTGGAAGAAGGTGTCATTGGTATGGAAACAGTTGAGGTGACCGCTCAGCGACCAATGGTCCAGCCTGATGTTACCTATTCACAGGTCAATATTACTAGCGATGAGATCGATATGTTGCCTGTGGAAGAATTTGAGGATATAATCGCCTTACAAGCGGGTGTAGTTAATTCCGGTGGATTGCACGTCCGCGGGGGTAGAAGCGGTGAAATAGCCTATATGATCGATGGGGTTACTGTGACTGACCCATATGATGCGGGTATGGCAGTGGAGATTGAGAACAATTCTATTCAAGAATTGCAATTCATCAGCGGAACATTTAACGCTGAATATGGAAAGGCGATGTCCGGTATCATCAACATTATAACAAAAAGCGGGGATTTTTCGAAATATTCCGGGAATGTATCCTCCATGCTGGGCAGTTATTATGCAAAAGATAATCTTTTCCCGCAGTTGGATAAATTTCGTCCAAATACGATTCAGGATATTCAGGGCTCAGTTAATGGCCCAATTGTGCGCGATAAAGTATCATTTTTTGCTTCTGGCCGTTTTAAACGTAATGGTGGTTATTTATACGGACAGAAAATATTTGTACCCGAGTCACACCAGTGGAATCCGCAAATAAATGATTTTGAATTTATAAATCCGGGTCATGCGCTTTGGGACTCGCTTTACCATCCGTTTGGAGAGAATGATTCATCCTGGATTGCAATGAACTGGTCTGAACAATATACTGGCTTGGCAAAACTTACCTGGAAAATTAATTCAACGCTAAAGTTAGCCTATAGTTTTAGCGGTAGCGAGACCGCATCCCAAGGTTATTCCCATGCCTATAAATGGAATCCGGATGGCAGATCTCATCAATTCACTTCAAAAGCCAGTAACATGTTGATTGTTGATTACAGTTTAAATCCATCTACTTTTTTCACGCTTTCGTTATCACAGTCCATAAACCACTACCGTAGTCAAAGAAGTGATGATAGCAAATATTTTAGAGATCACTCTATTATTTCCATAGATACTGTAAACTGGTTTGGCGGTGAATTTATTGATACAACTCTTTCCGCAGATCCTAACCTCTTTTATGTAGACCCAACTATAGTAGATTATACTCCCGGGAATAATTTTGAAGTGGGAGGGCATAGCATGGACTATTTTGAACAAAAATCAACGATAAATACCTTCAAATTGGATGGGATCAGTCAAATTAATCGATTTCATTATTTAAAGGGTGGTTTGGAATTGAGAATCACGAATCTCGACTTAACTAGCTACACGGTTCAGTTGGCTCAATATACTGGTTACACCCCAAGAATTCCTAACGTCAATGGTGTTAATCATGATACTTATGGAGATGATGGACGCAATCCTGTAGAATACGCTCTTTACCTACAGGATAAAATAGAATTTGATGACCTGGTTGTGAATATTGGACTGCGCTGGGATTATTTTGATCCAGATTGGAAAACTTTAAATGATGGCAGTGATGCGAATATTAATAGTCCCGTAAAGCCAATCAATAATTTCTTTGATCTGGATGGAGATACAGCAATTTCTGACTGGGAAATGACGTTTGATAATCGGAAAGATGTGGATGACCGTTTAGAAAGTAATGCATTTGGTGACCCTTGGTATAGAAAAGTGAAAGCTAAACGGCAGCTTAGCCCGCGCTTTGCCTTGGCTTTTCCGATAACAGACCAGGGACATATGCATTTTTCCTATGGACATTTTTTTCAGATTCCAAGTTTTAGTTATTTATATACTAATCCAGAATTCGAAATACCAGCAGGTAGCGGATCAGGTTATACAATGGGAAACGCGGACATGGAACCGCAACGAACTACCCAATATGAAGTAGGTTTTTCGCAACAGGTTGGGCAGGATATAGGTATAGAAATGACCATGTTTTACAAGGATATCCGCAATCTGAATGCTACCAAGGTAATTCAATCATTTGTTGCGGGTGATCGCTACGGTCTATATATCAATCAAGACTATGCCAATTCAAAAGGTATCACGATCGCGCTGTCAAAAAGACCTTCTGCAAAAGTATCCGGCAACATCGATTATACCTATTCTATATCTGAGGGCAATGCTTCGGATCCAGCGGCTGCCTTTCTGGATGAGCAATCGAATGTGGAACCGGAAAAGATGCTGGTGCCATTAGACTGGGATCAGCGGCATACATTTAATACATCGCTAACCTACCACCCGGTGAAAAATTCGGGCATCGGGTTGATTTTTAGGTTTGGTAGTGGTTTCCCATATACAACAGCATATCTAGGGGTGCGAACATCTTTTGAGAATAATGCTCGCGAACCAAGTACATATAATCTTGACCTGCGCAGTTACTATCAATTCAATTTTTTTGGCTTGAAGGCTTCATTGAGTATGAATGTCTATAATCTATTTGATATCCGTAATGAGTTAGTTGTTTACTCAGATACGGGGCGATCCACATATACTCTCCTGCCAACCTATACACCCCAGTACAGCGGCCCGGGTTATAACAACCTGGATGAATTCCTGGTGCGGCCGGACTTTTTTTCCAGCCCACGACAGATAAAACTTGGATTTAGTATTAGCCTGTAATAAGCGATGAGATTATTCATTATTATTTTCCTGTTTTCTTTACTGATTGGTCAACAACCAGACAAAATTTTAGAAGGTGTTGAAAGCCGTGCAAAAAGCTTAGATGTGACGGACAGGAAATATGGCGATCATAACGGTAATCGTATTTTTAACCGTTTCTATAATTTCGGTGGTATTGGAGATGCTGGTGGAAGTTTATCCGGAGTTTATCCATATGGTTCAGGACATTCTTATTTTTATGAATTTACACCTGTAGTAGCTGCCAGTGTCATTGATACCAATGGCAATCGTGTCCACATTGTTTCGGATGGCGCAGTGGCGCTTAAGGATAATTCTCCCCAAGGGTACCAGTGGGGCTTTGAGCCACTTACAGGATATGCCAATCCTAATCAGGAAATCATGGCTATGAGTGATAAATCTTACACTTGGCCGGAAACCTGGCCAAATCGTGAAAGTGATTGGGATGGGTATTGGAATGGTCAATATGGTAAGTATGAGCGTGCGGACCAGGAATCATATTTTGTGATGGATGATTATTATAATGATGAATTTTCACATTTTCCTGATTCGGCAGATACCGACGCGGTTCCGAAGCGCAGGTCAGGGATTGGGGTCGAGTTGGAAGTGCGGATTTATCAATGGAATCATCCGGCCGCAGAAGATATTATTATCGTAACCTACTGGATAACGAATGTTGGTACATCGCGTTTGGACAGCGTCGTATTTGGAATGTATGGAGATGCGGATATTGGCAGCACAAATGGTGATTATTCGGATGATGATGCCTGGTTCGATATTGAAAACGATATTGTATACCAATGGGACCACGATGGTTGGAGTAATGCAGGTGGCGGTTTCAAGCCGGTCTACTTTGGCTGGAGTTTTTTGGAATCCCCAGGAAATCCTCACGATGGAATAGATAATGATGAGGACGGAATGATTGATGAAAGTCAGTTTGATGGTATTGATAATGACGAGGATTGGCTGGCGGAAAGGGACGATATTGGGTCAGATGGACTCGGTGAATATCATTATGGTTATGCTGGTCCTGATGCAGATGGTACAGAAGGAAATGGAATACCTGATCTGGGAGAACCAAATTTTGAAATTACTGATAATGATGAATCAGATCAGATCGGGTTAACCAGTTTTTACGCATCGCCTTATCCGAGTATATATCCTTCCAATGATGAAATTATGTGGAACCAATTAAAACCGGGGATTTTTGATGTAGCATCGCAAAATATTGATCAAACTTTTCTTTATGGTTCTGGATATATTGCGCTGGATCCTGGAGAGAAAAAGAAATTCGCCGTGGCAATGGTGTTTGGTAATGATATGGATGATATTTTGAGAAATACGGTTACCATGCAAAACATATATGATAATGATTATAATTTTGCCAAACCGCCCCTGAAACCCAACTTGACTGTAATACCAGGGGATAGGAAAGTGACCCTTTTTTGGGATAAACTAGCGGAGAATTCACTCGATGCCATCTATGGCACAGATTTCGAAGGATATCGTGTATACCGCAGTACGGACCCTGGTTTTATTGATCCGTACATTATTACGGATGCCTATGGTAATAATACCTTTAAAAAACCGATCGCTCAATTCGACTTGATTGATAGTTTAAAAGGACCCCATCCAATTGGTTTTAACGGAATACAATACGATATGGGCAGTGATACGGGTCTGGAACATATGTATGTAGACAGTAACAATGTTTATAATGGTATGACCTACTATTACGCTGTCGTGGCCTATGATAAAGGGTATGACCTTGATTTCTATGAACTGGGATTTAGTGAACAAGAAAACTTGTTACCAATAGCGCCTTCTGAATGTTCAATTATCGTTGACCTTGACCGTAAGGGTAACGTGACCAATTTGAGTGAAAATGCGGGTAAAGTTGTAACGAATGCACCTGTGGCAGGGTATATGGGGCCTAATACATCAGCGCCGGGGCAAGAGTTTGTAGCACATGATTCTGGCTATGCCACCGGTAGAATAGAAGTGCTGACTGTCGATCCAACAGCCGTACCTGAAAATGCTACTTATTCATTAAGTTTTGAGAGGGCCCTTGGCAGTTCTATTATTTACTATTCGGTTCGGGATGAGCAATTAAAAGATGAAGCATTTGTTATAGCAAGTGGGTATGGATCTCTAGACCGTAAAAATATAGACTCTACGACTGTAGATATTACTGATGAAAGTGGTGCAACGACTTATCAGCTTGGTATTGATTATACCATGGACTATGCTAATGGTATTATTATAGCTACTGAAGGTAGCGCGCTGGAAGAAATGAATACTTATGTTGCCAGCTATCTCTATTATCCAATTTTAAATAGTAGTTCAACTGCAGGAGAAACTGATAATCCCATTTTTGACGGCATGAAAATTTATATATTTAATGATTATATCGGTGTGAATGTTGATTCTTCAGGCTGGGTTGGTGTGAACGCGCCATATTGCTACAGAATCTTTGATCAAAGAATTCATCCTGCCGATTTCGAAATAATTTGGGAAGGGGATGTTGGCGACTCGGTCACGGCTGATTATTCTAATCTTCCTTCACCCTTCAGGGTCAGGAACATTACGGAGAATAATGAGGTTACTTTTCGTATCTATGATATTAATAATAATGACCTTTGGGAACCTGAAGAACCAATTTTATTAATGCCTTATCCGGGTATGCAAACACCCTACATGTTTGTCCAGTTTTTCCCGGATTCAGTTATGTGTCCTTATAATGAAGATGATGTTTTGTACGATACGACCGCTACCATCGCGAAAGGCGATCGTTTCAGAATAACTACAGTGCGGCCCTTTACCAGCGATGATAAATATCATTTCACCACCAGAAAGTCATGGGTGGACAATCAATTGGCTACTGATGAACTTGATGATATCGTAGTTGTGCCAAATCCATATGTTGTAACAGCTCGCTGGGAACCAAAACATATCTATGTATCTGGGCGCGGTCCTCGGAAACTGGATTTTATCAATTTACCCCAAGTCTGCACCATCAAGATCTTTACTATGGCTGGGTACCTAGTTGATGTAATAGAGCACAGCAGTGCATATGAGTATGGTACCTATTCATGGGATATGTTATCAAAGGATGGATTGGAAATTGCCTATGGTCTTTATATCTATCATGTAGATGCGCCAAATGTGGGTGAAAAAATAGGGAAATTTGCGGTAATAAAATGATCGGCATTAAAAGAACATTAATTATTATGGCCTGCTCAGCGTGTCTTTATGGTCAAATAACTGGAAGCGTAAGTAATGTCGGTACAACAGCAGCATCATTTTTGGATATTGGTATTGGAGCAAGATCGCTATCGATGGGCGGCGCTTTCGTTGCCCTTGCTGATGACCCGACTGCCCTGTATTGGAATCCAGCAGGTATTGTAAATATTCAGACACCAACAGCGCATTTTTTTCACTCACCATGGTTGGCTGATATCCGTTTCAATCATAGTGCAGTGGTAGTGCCAATAGATAGGTCTAGTTCATTTGGTTTTTTCATTACATCCGTCTCGATGGATGAAATGCAGGTGCGAACAGTAAAAATTCCCCAGGGAACTGGTGAATACTTTTCGGTTAGTAATGTAGCCTTAGCTGGTTCTTACGCTCGACGACTCACCGATCGCTTTTCGTTCGGTTTTAATATTAAATACATACAAGAAAAGATATGGCATATGAATGCGGGTGGATTGGCCGTTGATTTGGGGAGTTTATTTGTTACCAAAAACAGCGGTGTTCGTATTGGCATGTCCGTTTCAAATTTCGGTGGAAAATCAGCCATGGAAGGATATGATACTGAAGTGGATTATGACGTGGATGAGACCATTTATGGTAACAACGATAAAATCGATGCGCATTTGAACGCGATGAAATGGCCGCTACCATTAGTTTTTCGCGCAGGAGTGAGCAAGGATTTAATACAATCAGATATATATAAACTCACCCTTGCGGGTGATGCAGTCCATCCAAATAATAACGTTGAGTATCTGAATCTTGGGTTTGAGTATATATTCCGCGATATTCTTGCTCTTCGGGGTGGACAGGCTTTTCTTGGTATGGATGACTCAAAACAAGGTTTGACATTAGGTGTGGGTCTTAATTATCAAATACCGAGAGGGCCAAGGATTACACTAGATTATGCTTACCGATCCTTTGGTGTTTTTGAAAATATCTCTGGTTATTCTCTAAACCTTATTTTCTAATTTAAATTATGACGGAAAAAAAGAGCATTCTGCTGGTTTCCGCCACTGGGATGGAAAACTACGAATTAGCCCAGGAACTCAAAGAAATAATTGATTATGAAGCAGCAGTTTTTGCGACAGTAATTAACCTTGAGTCTTATGATTTGCCACTCTACAGGCCAGGTATTGAGATTGACAATAAAACTGCCCAGAAATTGAGTGCGGAATTCGAGAGTGCGGACGGATTTGTTTTCTGTGCCCCGGAATATAACGGCGGGGCACCACCTATATTGACCAACGCGATTACATGGGTGTCAATTACAACTGCAAACTGGCGCGATGGCTGCAATGATAAATTTGCTGTAATTGCAACTAGCAGCGATGGTTCAGGTCAACGTTTTCTTATCTCATTTCGCTCGCAATTAGAACATATGGGTACATTGGTGTTGCCGAGAACTATTACGGTTACTAAAGGGCAACCTTTGAATAGAGAATCTGCAGAGAGGACATTGCAGAGTTTGGTTCGCTATATGACCTAGTAATTATTTGGAATATCCTACATGATACAAGCTAGAGGTTTTATGCAGACGAAGGAGATGGTTTTTCTTGAATAAATTCTAATAATAAAGTGATAAAAAAGGGGCGAATAGCCCCTTTTTTATTTACAGCCATTACTATTAACTGATCTTTATTTGACGACCTTCAGGAAGAATTTCCTTGGTCTTTGGTAAGGTAACCGTTAACACGCCATTCTTGAATTTTGCGGCAACCTTGTCCTCATTTACGTTATCTGGCAGCCTGAAACTGCGATTAAATGAACCAAGTTGACGTTCACGGATCCGATAACCATCAGTGGATTTTTCATTATCAATAGCGCGTTCACCTTTAATTGTGATAACGCCATCGTGAATATCTACAGAAACGTCATTTTTATCTAAACCCGGCATATCTGCGGATAAGAAAAATTCTTTTTCTGTTTCGTTCACATCGACTGCAAGCATCCAGGATTGTCCAGCAGAAAGACGGGGCAAACCAGGGCTAAACATGCTATCGAAGATCCGATCAAAATCAGTCATTAAACTGTGTGTTGGGTTCCATTTTACTAGTGTCATTTAAGACTCCTTTCTTTGATTATTTAATTGTTTCACCATTATTATTACAATTTTCGTGCCAACATATCATTTAGACATAATTTTCATTTAAAGATGCAAATTTGTCGCTTTCTATAATTATTTTGTCAGGCCAGTCTGATATTTCTGCAGAGATCGGCTTTGGATATTCGATTTTAGACCAATTATTGTGTAGTTTTTCGTTCTTATATTGTATTGTTTATGAGTGATTTAGCATTATTTGGCGGAAAACCGGTCAGAAAGGATCCATTTCCGGTTTGGCCACGGGTTACCGCAGGCCAGAAAGAACAACTTCTTGATACTTTGGAAAGCGCTACCTGGGGCATTGGAAGTGACGCGATCACAACTTTTGAGGATCGATTTGCCGATTTTCACGATGCAAAATATTGTATTGCTACAAGTTCAGGTACGAACGCGTTATGGGTTGCTTTAAAGGCTGGAGGTGTTACCGCTGGGGATGAAGTTATTATACCACCCTATACATTTATAGCAACTGCATCTGCGGTACTGATGGCTAATGCTATACCCGTATTCGTTGATATTGATCCTGATACGTTTAATATTAATCCAACCCTGATTGAGAAAGCAATTACTGAGCGGACGAAAGCAATCATGCCTGTTCATATCGGCGGGAATCCTGCAGATATAGATCGTATTAAGGATATTGCTAAAAAACATGATATATCCGTTATTGAAGATGCCGCGCAAGCGCACGGCGCGGAATGGGGTGGCGTGAAAGTTGGCGCCTTAGCAACAGGTGGAATATTCAGTTTTCAATCCTCAAAAAATATGAGTGCCGGGGAAGGCGGGGCGATCCTATCCAATAATGATGAATTCATGGACACCTGCTTCGCCTATTATAATTGCGGGCGCCAACGTGGCGGTGATTGGTACGAACACCAAATTGTAGGGGGTAACCACCGCATCAATGCTATGGCAGCCAGTTTATTACTACCACAGCTTCAGACTGTGGCAGAAGATATGAATATACGCGATAATAACAGGAAAAAACTTGACGAAGCGTTAACCAGTGAAGGATTGGTACCGACAGGTTCTTATGAAAGGACCACCCGGAAGGCTAACCACTTATATTTACTCAGGTATAAGGCAGGACACTTTAATAATGTTCCACGAGAAAAGTTTTTCAAAGCAATGCAGGCGGAAGGTGTATTTACCTATGCGGGTTATAAACCATTGTATCGTGAAAAAGTGTTCAATGGTCAAACAGATGAATTCCCATGGTTGAAAGAGGTTGATTATCATGAGATGTCCTATCCCGTAACAGAGTTAATTGCTGACCAACAATCCGTATGGCTTACGCAAAATCATTTACTTGGAAATGAAAGTGATACACAAGATATTATTGATGCGTTTGAAAAGGTTATAACGGCATTAAAACATACTCCTGAAATATTTAATTAATTAAGATTAAGGATAAATTATGCAGAAAATAGACCTAAAAAGTTTTCTCGCAGCAGTTGATGTTCCTGCGGATTGGGTAGGGATCAGGGAAGTAACTGAAACTAATTCAGCCCGCGTTGTGCGTGATGGTGTACCTGAAGTTAATGGTTGCTTCACAACCCAAGGTCTGATGGTTGAAGTGTTGGCTGATGGCCAATTTGGATATTATGGGACTCCAAATATGACCGATAAAGGTATCTCAGAGGCGGCAAAACAAGCATATGCTCAGGCAAAAAAAGCTGCCCAGCATGCAACCTATAAATTTACCGATGCTGCTCGTCCAGCAAATGTCGGGTCTTATCAATCGCCTTTTGTTAAGGAAAAAGATACCATCACTCCAGGTGAACTCAATAAGACACTGCTGGATGCGTACAATCAATTAAAAGTTAGCGATAAAATTGTCAGTGCTCGTGCGTTGTTAAAAACCATTCAATCCCTATTTCGTTTTGTCAGTTCTAACGGCAGTGATATTACCCAGGATTTCCTTATGCTTGAATTTGATCTTTCTGCTACTGCGGCAGACGGTGCCAACCAGCAAACCCGTACCTTTGGGGGTATGCGAGGTAACTGTCTACAAATGGGAATGGAGTTCTTTGATAAGTGGGAATTGCTTGCCCAAGCTCAGAAAATAGGTGAACAAGCGATTGAATTATTGGATGCTGATGAATGTCCTACTGGTGAAATGGATCTGGTTATTGCTTCCGATCAGATGATGTTACAGATTCACGAAAGTGTAGGGCATGCATTGGAAGTTGACAGAATACTAGGGGATGAGAGGAATTATGCCGGCTGGAGTTTCGTTAATATTGATGATTTTGGCAAACTACAATATGGCTCAGAATTGATGAATATCACCTTTGATCCAACATTATCATCTGAGTTTGCTTCCTACGGCTATGATGATGGTGGCTTGGAAGCAACACGCGAATATATCATTAAGGATGGTGTCCTGTTGCGCGGATTGGGTGGCATGGAAAGTCAGATTCGGTCCGGTGTACCCGGTGTGGCAAATTTCAGGGCCAGTTCCTGGAACAGGGCGCCTATTGACCGCATGGCCAATATCAATTTGGAACCAGGAAACTCAAGCTTCGATGAGATCATTGGTGCTTTAGAAAATGGTGTATATATGGAAAGTAACCGATCGTGGTCCATAGATGATTATCGCAATAAGTTTCAGTTTGGCTGTGAATATGCTAAATTAATCGAGAACGGAAAAATGACAAAAACGTTGCGGAATCCCAATTACAGGGGTATCAGTAATCCCTTCTGGAACAACCTGAAGATGGTTGGTAATAATGATACCTTTGGTATTTATGGGACACCGAACTGCGGAAAGGGTGAGCCAAACCAGGTAATCCGCGTTGGCCATGCTTCTCCGGTTTGTATGTTTAAAAACGTTCAAGTATTTGGAGGTACCTAATTATGGAAAATATCTTTAAGGAACTGTGCACAGGATTATTCGCAGAATTAAAAAATGATGAATTATTAACACTTTCCTTTTGCGGAGAGAATAGCCAGTTCATCCGCCTCAATAACGCCAGCATCAGGCAGACAGGCCTGGTGGATGATGCAATGCTTGGATTGAAGTTCATTGCCAATGACAGAACCTGTGTTAGCAGCATTACTGTTTCCAGTAACTATGATGTAGATATGGCCCGTGGCGCAGCAGAAATAAAGAGAATGCGTTCAGAAACGCAGGAGATACTTGAGGACCCCTTTCTGGTATTGCCAACAAATGCTGGTTCCAGCCGTGAAGTCAAAAAAGCTGCAGGTTTAGGATTTGACGATGCTGTTGACGCATTGCTGCCGGCAATGCAGGGCGTTGACCTGGTCGGAATTTTTGCGAATGGCAGAATGTATCGTGGCAATGCTAATTCACTGGGACAGTACCATTGGTTTGAGACTGAATCACACTGTTTGGATTATTCTCTTGTTACACCAGAACATCAAATGGTAAAGGGGACCTATGCAGGTACAGACTGGAATCAGGACGCTTACGAAAGCTACGTGGACCGGTCGATAAAAAAATTAGCGTTAATGGATCGGAAACCTGTACGGGTTGATCCTGGTATGTACCGTACCTGGTTTGACGCAGCAGCGGTAGCAGATTTTGTTGATATGTTTTCCTGGAACGGCATCAGCGAAGCCAGTTTGCAGCAAGGTTGTAGTGGTTTTGGAAAAATGCGGCATAATGACCAGAGGTTATCACCAATATTTACCATTACTGAGGATTTCTCCTCAGGATTGGTGCCCAAGTTCAATTCTAATGGAGAAATTGCCCCAGAATCATTGCCCTTAATTTCAAACGGTGAGCTGACGAACACATTGGTGAGTTCACGAACAGCAGCCGAGTATGGCGCATCCACGAATTATGCTGAAGATGGCGAAGAGATGCGGTCGCCAACCATGAATCCAGGCGATCTGGCGCATGATGATGTTCTAAAAGAACTGAAAACGGGTCTGTATTTGTCCAATATTCACTATTTAAACTGGAGCGATAATCCTGGTGGACGAATTACCGGTTTAACCCGCTATGCGTGTTTTTGGGTGGAAAAAGGTGAGATTGTAGCGCCGATTGAAACTATGCGATTTGATGATACATTTTATCGTTTCTTCGGAACTGAATTGGAATCAGTAGGATCGACAGCTGAAATTATACCAGATGTATTAACGTATGGACAGCGCAATTTAGGGGCTATTACATGCCCTGGAATACTTACCAGTGAGTTTCAATTAACACTTTAAGGATAGTAACTAACTAAAATGATATATAAAGATCTTAATCAATATTCAGGGCATTTCTCTGAGTATACTGAGCTGCGGCTGCAAGAGAATAGAAATAATCGGATATCCATGGTTAACGGAGATGTAATGGGCAATTCGGTTTCGTCTTCAAGTGGTGTTTCATCGCGGGTCTATAAGGAAGGAAACTGGGGCTTTTCCTCCAGCCCTGATCTATCTGATTCTGCCGTAGAATACGTAGTACGGAGTGCCAGCGATAATGTGCGCTTTATGAATGACCGTAATAAGATGGAATGCGGGTTTATCCTACCCGATACGTGCGGACATTATGAAATGGATTTAACTACTCAAATTTCGCGGAACAGTCAAAAACAGTGGATCGACTTCCTCAAGGATATTGACGATTACATTCAGAAGAAGTATCCAAATCTCACATCCCGCACTATCGTATTGGCAGGTTTGGACATGGAAAAGTCGTTGTTGACATCTAGTGGTTCCACATCTTATTCGATGACACCGCGGGGTATCATGTATGTTTCGCTGAGTATGGAAAATAATGGTGAACTGGTTGAATTGATGGATGTGTTTGGCGGCCTGGGGCAGTTGGAAGACCATTTTCTTGACCCAACCCAATTTTATGCAAATATAGATAGTTTGGCCGATCATTTATCGCGAAAAGCAGACGGTGTTTATACGGACGCGGGAATGAAAGATGTAATATTGGATGCTGATCTGGCGGGAATATTAGCGCATGAAGCCATCGGTCATACTACGGAGGCTGACCTTGTGTTGGGCGGCTCCGTTGCCAGAGAGTACATGGGCCGGCAGGTGGCCAGTGAATTGGTTACATTAATAGATTATGCTAATTCTGTGGAAGGCAAGACTTGTCCTGTCCCGGTTTATATTGATGATGAAGGTACACCATCGGAAGATACGGTGATTATCAAAGATGGTGAACTAAAGAGCTTTATGCATAATAAAGACAGTGCCCGCCATTTTGAAACAACCCCTACCGGCAATGCCCGTGCCTATGCATTTTCTGATGAACCGCTGATCCGGATGCGCAACACAGCAATTAAACCGGGCACTAATACGCTGGAAGAAATGATTGCCGCAATAGATGATGGTTACTACTTAATGAAATCCAGTAATGGTCAAGCAGACTCGACCAGTGAGTTTATGTTTGGTGTGCCGCTGGGCTATGAAATAAGGGGGGGGAAACTGGGCAACGCTATCAAGGATACAACTATTTCAGGTGTAGCATTTGATGTGTTAAAAACAATTGATATGATCTCTTCCGATATGACTTGGAGCGCTGGAGGAATGTGCGGGAAAAAACAATGGATTCCAGTGGGAATGGGCGGTCCCGCCATTAAATGCCAAGTCAATATTGGGGGTCGCTAGCACATTTGCGCGACGCCGAAATTCCAGATTATTGTATTGAACAGCTGATAAAAGCTGGTGGCGATAAGGTACAGTGCGTCTATTCGAAAGGAGAAAAAAGAGAGTTGAATGTGGATGCGGGGGAATTTTCTCTTTTCCGCACTACAGCAAATCACGGTATATCTCTAGCGGTGATTAAGGACCAGAAAAAGGGATCCTTGAGTATCAACAAGATCAATCAGGAAGATATCGACGAATCGGTTGCCACCGTACTGACAATGGCTGCATCATCTATGCCAGATGAGGCATATGACATATCCGAAAATCAGCCGGCCAAATCATTTTCGAAAGGACCGACCGAACCTGAGTTGGAGAAAATGTATAACCGTATGGAAGAATTTATGGATTTTTCCGGTTCTACTTTCCCCACGACAATCATTGAGCAGGCAATTATGGATTTTAGCGCAGGAACCAGCTATTACCGCAACTCAAATGGCGTGGCCTTTGATGAGACCGGGGGATCGTACAGTTTTTCAGCCATGTTTACATCTAAAGAAGGAGAGGATACATCGTCTTTTAATTCAGCCGGGTTTTCATCGCTGGACATAGATAAACCACTGCATGAAGGCGGATCTATAAAGCGACTGTTGAAAGAATCTGCAGAACATGTCAGGACAAAACCAGTGCCTAAAAAATTCACGGGCGATATCATCGTTACACCTGATTGTATCATGGATTTTATTGGTTTTTTTCTTGGTAATATATCCGATTACAGGCTTATCGCCGGTACATCACTATTCAGGGAAAGTATTGGCAAAGCAATTACTAACGGGCTTCTGACCCTGCATTCAACGCCCCTGTCGGATGACCTCTCTGGTGGATATTTTGTAACGGGCGATGGTTATGAGGCAGCAAATGCCACCATTATCGAACAAGGTATTTTAAAGACATTTCTACTTAGCCTGTATGGATCCAATAAAACCGGCCTTAAGCGGGGACCAAATTCAGGAGGCTCACTGATAATAGACTCGGGTAAAACAGCACTGAATGACATTGTAAAGTCTGTGAAACAAGGCGTATTGTTATCTCGATTTTCTGGAGGCAGCCCCAGTGATAATGGCGACTTTTCTGGAGTGGCTAAGAATAGTTTTTATATAGAGGATGGAGAAATTCAATATCCAATAAGTGAAACAATGGTTTCTGGAAATATTGCGGATATGTTCCACAATATTAAAGATATTTCTGAAGATAATGTGAATTTTGGTGATGAGATTTTTCCGTGGATACATTTTGGTGGTATTACTGTATCCTAAATAGATCGGGAAGTTGTTAGGGCTTTTTAGATCTGATCAGATAGATTCCCGCTCCTTCTTTATTATATTTTTCCAAAGATATATCAATAAATTCAGCCTGTTCAAGAATCGATATAATATGTACGGGTTTTTCTAATGGCCCATATCCATGACCGAAGGTATCACCATCAACAATATCATTTACGATGATGAACGAACCATCTGGACGCAAGACCCGAGCGACTTCAACCAATCCTTTTTTGTAATCTTCCCAGTGATGTAAGGAATTGATGGTTGTTGCTATGGTAACGGATTGATCAGCGAGAGGTATTTTTTCCGCACAACCTACCATGAACTTTAAATTTGTATAGTTTTCATCTGTTTCTTCCCATGCGATGCGGATCATGGCAGCTGTAGGATCGATCCCAACAACTTTACCTGCAGTGCATATTTCGGCGGCCAATCTGGCTGCAGTACCGGTGCCGCAGCCAATATCCAATAGTAAATCGTCTGGCGCTAACCCAATATTTACAATGGTTAGATCGTTGGAAATATGATCACCATATTCCGCCGCATACCATTCAGCTGTCTTATCATCCCATTTAAATTGTCCTGTGCCATGATCATCATGATCTTGGGTTGGATTTACAGACATCGATTTAAATAAATATTTACAGTGTGCAGATTAGGTAAAAACAAGAAAACGATAAGATTATTGTGTGCCCGGGACTGGAGTCGAACCAGCACATCCTAAAGGACACTAGATCCTGAACCTAGCGCGTCTACCAATTCCGCCACCCGGGCGACTAAATTGGGATGGGATTTTAGTGGGTTCTACAGGATTCTTGCAAGGATTAAACTTGTGTTAGCTGAGGGAAAACTCGTATCTTGATATTTAAATTATTACCATGGATCGAACACTTGTTGCCAAAAATAAAAAAGCGTTTCACAACTTCCATATTATTGACCGCTATGAAGCGGGACTGGTGCTAACTGGCAGTGAAGTTAAGAGTCTCCGGGAAGGAAAGATGAGTTTACGGGAAGCCTATGTATTGGTCCGCGATAGCGAAGCGGTGTTGATCGGCGCCCATATTAGTTCCTATTCTAGTACAGGTTACAAAGGCCATGACCCAAAGGCCAATCGTAAATTACTGCTCAAAAAACGGGAAATTCTTAAACTGAAACAGAGCATTGCCCAAAAAGGACTTACTGCCGTACCATTGGAAGTGTATTTTAATGAAAAAGGCTGGGCCAAGATAGTTATCGCCACGGCCAAGGGGAAGCGCCAGTATGATAAAAAGGATGCGCTCAAAGAACGAGATATTCGGCGTGATATGGATCGCGAACTGGCAAAACATAAATGAGTTTTCCCAGTATAGATAAACAACTGGCACTTATTCAGCAAGGCGCTGAAGAGATAATTCCAGAAGATGAACTATGGGATAAACTAGTACGGTCTCGCAAAAATGGCCAGCCGCTGGTAGTGAAATTGGGGTGTGATCCCAGCCACCCGGACCTGCATATTGGTCACGCTGTGGTCTTAAGGAAGTTGCGGCACTTTCAGGATCTCGGCCACCAGGCAGTGCTGGTTATCGGTGATTTTACAGCTATGATCGGTGATCCATCAGGTAGAAATAAGACTCGACCGCAGCTTACACTGGAAGAAACAAGGGTAAATGCTGAGTCCTATATCGATCAGGCCAAGATTATTCTCGATGTTGATTCTTTGCAGATCCTCTATAATTCGGATTGGTTGAATGCAATGGACTTCAGCGATGTAGTAAATTTGGCCAGCAAATATACCGTAGCAAGAATGATGGAACGGGATGATTTTGAGAAGCGATTCAAGGCTGCGACACCAATAAATATTCATGAGTTTCTCTATCCGTTGGCACAGGCAATGGATTCTGTCCATCTTGATGCAGATGTAGAACTGGGTGGCACGGATCAAAAATTCAATTTACTTGTTGGTCGTGATCTACAGCGGGAACATGGTCAGGAAGAACAGGTAATATTGACGGTCCCGTTGATCGAAGGTACTGATGGCATTGACAAAATGTCCAAATCCTACGATAATCATATAGGCCTGACCGATACGCCGGAAGATATGTATGGCAAAACAATGTCCATCCCGGATACAATGATCGAAAGGTATTTCCTGCTGGCCGCTAATGCAGATGAGGCGGGAATGAAGCGCATACAGTCACAACTCGCTGATAAGAGTGTCAATCCTCGTGATTTGAAGCGCGAATTGGCCCTGGAAATCGTTACAATGTATCATTCCGCAGAAGCAGCCGCAGCTGCAGAACAGCATTTTGATCAGATTTTCATTCACAAGGATATTCCTGAGGATATACATGAAATTAAACTGGATGATGATGTTGCCCTTGTTGATCTCATTTTTACCTATAACCTTGTAGCTAGTAAGTCAGAGGGACGGCGCCTAATTGACCAGGGAGCGGTGAAGCTGAATGATCTCAAGTGCAGTGATAGAGATCAGGTGCTTAAAAAAGGCGAAGAAATAGTCATAAAAGTGGGTAAGCGACGGTTTTTGAAAGTCACATAAATTGACCCAAAATAAATTAATACTAAATTGTTTTGGGATGGTGTTTATTCCTGTTTCCAAGGAAACTGAAAGCAGGTAAATTGACACCCCATAATTTATTATAATCAAAAATTTTAGGAGTAATAATGGCAGAAAATCTAATCGAATTCACGGATGATAATTTTGATACGGAAGTTCTGAAATCAAATTTACCAGTTTTGGTTGATTTTTGGGCAGAATGGTGCGGGCCATGCAAAATGATTGCTCCAATCGTTGAAGAAATTGCTAGCGATTACGCTGGAAAAGTAAAAGTCGGCAAGGTAAACGTCGACTTCAACAACCAAGTGGCAATGCAATATGGAATACGAGGTATTCCCGCATTGCTGGTTTTTAAAGGTGGGGCAGTAGCTAACCAGATTGTTGGTGCTGTTCCAAAAAACGACATAACTCAAATTCTAGATGAGGTTATTTAAACATTAATCAATATGAACCGGAAAGTCATAATTATTGGATCCGGACCGGCAGGACTCACTGCCGCGACGTATGCTGCCCGAGCCAACCTGGAACCGTTGGTTTTTGAGGGCAGTCAACCTGGTGGTCAATTAACCATTACCACTGATGTTGAAAATTATCCCGGATTCCCTGATGGTATACTTGGACCGGACCTGATGGATAAATTTCGTGATCAGGCCAAACGTTTTGGCGCAGAATGTCATTTCAAACATGTAAACAAGGTTGATCTGAGTGATCGTCCGTTTAAGGTATGGGTTGCAGATGAGACCTATACCAGTGATACCATCATTATTGCAACTGGAGCAACTGCACGTTTATTGGGCCTGGAATCTGAAACAAGATTGATGGGTCACGGCGTCTCAGCTTGCGCAACGTGCGATGGATTCTTTTTTAAAGATAAAAAGGTCCTTGTTATCGGTGGTGGAGATGCTGCCATGGAAGAAGCGAACTTTCTTACAAAGTTTGCAGCGGAAGTGCAGATTGTGCATCGTCGTGATACCTTAAGAGCATCAAAAATCATGCAGGACCGGGTAATGAATAATCCTAAGATCACTATAAAATGGAATACAGTACTTGAGGAAATAAAGGGAACTGCAGAGGACGGTGTAAGCGGTGTGATCCTGCGGGATACACGCACAGATGAGGTTAGACAGGAGGCGTATGATGGTGTATTTCTCGCTATTGGGCACGTACCAAATACGGAGTTGTTCGATGTAGCGCTGGATATGGATGAACAAAAATATATCCGTACCATTGATGCCAGTACCAAGACTTCCATTGCTGGGGTATTTGCCTGCGGCGATGTCCAGGACCATGTCTATCGACAAGCAGTTACTGCTGCGGGCACAGGTTGTATGGCTGCCATGGATGTAGAAAAATATCTGGAGTCCTTAGCGGCTTAGTTTTCAGCATAGACTTTCCTGTTCATAACTCACAATATGGAGGTATGAACAATGAATCAAAGAGCCACACTGATCTACGAACTGAAGAACCTTAAAAAGGTCTATCATCAACAACCTGTTATCAGTATCGGTCGATTACAAATCCATCGGGGCACTATCTATGGTATTTTAGGACCGGTTGGATCGGGAAAGACCACACTGTTACGGCATCTCGCTGGGCTTGAGGCACAGACAGAGGGTATCCTGAAATATGATAACAATGAATTCGAGCGTACCTGGCTGGGTAAAATCAAAGTACCGCAAGAAATATATTATGTTGGTGAACATCCAGTCAGCGCGAAACAAACCGTAGAACAACTTATCAAATCAGTTTATTCAGATAAATCAAATAGAATAGTAAAGAGGTATTTTAGAGGCAGTGTCAGCAAACAGATCCTGCCCTTGGTCCTAAATTCCTTATCGCCCGGACAAAGAGCTTGGTTTGATCTGGTACTTGCCCTAGAGAGTGATCCCAGAGTATTGATTCAAGATAATTTTTCCACCTTGTTCGATAATGAAATGGAATCCATCGCCCGCAAGGAATTGAAAAGGATGAATAAGGACCTGGGAACCACCCTTATATTATCATCCATCAATGATCATGCGTTGAAAAAGTTTTGCTCTGTACTGATCTATCTTGAGAATGGGCATATTACAAAGGTACGATCCGGAAAACCGAAACAACAGCGTGGTGATTATTCAAAAAAGTAAAATATTCTACCGTGAACAACCATTAAAGACGGTTCGCGTTGGAATTAATTTCTTTACAAATTTGTAAAGCTAACCTTACTTTAAAGAGATAAGCAGTGATATAAACAGCTTTGAAGCGTTTAGTAAGAACCAGAGATGACAGTGTTTTGGCCGGTGTTTGCGGCGGATTTAGCCGATATTTCAACCTGGATTCCGCACTAGTGCGGCTTTTATGGGTGTTCTTTACCATATTTGGGGGTTCCGGCGTTTTGGCCTATCTGGTGGCTGTCTTTATTATCCCAGATGAATCAACTGCCAAAGATGTCACACCACGGAGGCTGATAGACGGGTTTAATGACAAAACGATATTATGGGGTGTACTGGTGGTGCTGGTGGGTATCATCCTTTTCTTTCAGCATGGAGATTTTATCAACTCAATTTGGAGACATTTCTGGAACAGCGGTATTAATGTATTATTAGCAATGATCATTATTGGAACGGGTGTGTATTTCTTATATCAAGAACGGCAAAAAATATCAACCATGTTTGGTTTGGGGGCGGAAATGCCACTTTCCCTATCAGATAAGGACAAACAACTTGCTGGTGTTTGCGGCGGAATTGCAAAATCAATCGGTATGGATTCTACAATCATACGCTTTTTTTGGGTGTATGGAACCATCATGAGTGTGGGGATCGGACTAATATTATATTTTATATTGGCCCTTGTCTTACCTAACAAACCTGCAGAAGTTGGTCAAAATGGATAGAAAAAGGTTTCAGAATATCAGCTCCACGTTTGCCAATAAATCTATTTTGGTCGTGGGCGATATTATGCTGGACTCATTCATGTGGGGGGTAGCTGACCGGATATCACCAGAAGCCCCCGTTCCTATTATTGCTGTAGATACAGTGACCCATTCTCCGGGAGGCGCTGGGAATGTTGCCCTCAATCTATCCAAATTATCTGCAAAAATTCGGGTTATTGGCCTGGTTGGTAATGACGCTGAAAGTGAAATCCTGACCAATAAGCTGCAAGATGCAGGTGTGGATACTAATTCCATAATCAAAGATGCCACTAGACCGACAACGGTGAAGATCCGGGTCATAGCACATAATCAGCAGGTTATTCGTACCGACCATGAGGAAACCGGCAGTATTCATGAGGACAAGCTGGAAGAAATCGGGAGTATCCTGGATAATGTTTTAACCAAAACCGACGGGATAATCATTGAGGACTATAATAAAGGTCTTTTAACACCGGACTCCATAGCGCTAATACTAGCCAAGGCAGTCGACCACGGTGTACCAGTATATGTTGATCCAAAAAAGGAAAATTTCTTTGCTTATCAAGGTGTGCGCCTGTTTAAACCAAATATGGCGGAATTTGAGTCAGCGCTCGGCGAATATGATGACCACAAATATTTCGAAGATTCAGGAAAAGAATTACGAAAGAAACTAGGCACCGAAATACTTATGGTAACTCGTGGAGAGCGGGGGATCAGTCTCTTTTCCAATAAAGGAATGCACACTATTGTAACTAAGGCTCGTAAAGTTCATGACGTTTCTGGCGCAGGTGACACAGCCATCAGCGCTTTTGTTCTTGCGGATCTAGCAGGCGCAACCATTGAAGAATCCGGTCAGATAGCCAATTATGCTGCTGGTCGTGTTTGCGAAGAAGTAGGTGTAGTACCAATTACATTGGAAATGCTCCATGAAATCGTCGAGCATTACAATGATCATTAGTTTATTACAGCTACAGTAAATGGCCACTATTATTGTCAAAACTAATTTCGGCCGCCACAATACAATATATCATCGTTATTGGAAGTGGATATTTACCTTTGTCAGTATACATTATTTTGTTATTTGTCAGCCAAATTCCCGGCATGATCCATTTGACTGGGTCATATTTAGAAAACCTGGTGCGATCAGATCATTTACAGAAGGGTTCTCTTACATTTACATCGGTACTGAATCTGCTGGTATTTACCGCTATTCCATTTATGGTCACCGTTTTGAAGTACCAATTACCCGAGCTCAAGGACTATCAAGTAATGAGATTACCGCTATCCACTTTGATAAAAGAACAGGGACCTTATGGGCGGCAACGGATGAATCCCTGGATTACACCTACACCAGGGAAGGTAACTGGTCAAGTAAAAGATTGGATAATTATAACCTGCTCAGTGGCGTCAAAATCGAACAGCTGGGTTCAAGTAAAAATTATCTTTGGGCACTAGCGGGAACATTATACCTCAAACTGGACCGGCTATCCGGTATCTTTTTGGGATCCATGCCTTTTCCTGATGAAATGGAAATCAATTGGTCCAGCGGTCCCATACGCTACGCTGAAGGTGTTGATGACTTGTTAATGGAGTATACCGTAATGGACGGCTGGCTACTTAATCTTGATACATTCATCAGTCCTTTTGGAAAAACAGTCAGGGCAACGACAATTTACAAAGGTAGCACGAATGCACTGTGGGTGGGTTCTGATAGCGGTATTATTTTCCAGGGAGATCCCTATTTGAAATCATTTTATCCGCTTACATATGGATTGGCCAATACGGATGTACAGGCAATGACGTATGAATTTCCTTCATGGCTTGGCGGCAGGACCCACCCCGGTGATCCAGGTGCAGTGACACTGGTTGACCCCGAGCGTGGGTATTTTACCTGGTTCGAAGGAGAAACAGCAATTAACGTGGACCAATTAGAAGTTTTTGGGAACTGCAGTGTGGAAAATGAAGTGTGGTTTGGCGGTCAAAACGCGATTTATGTATATAATCAAAAAGATGACTTCTGGCGGACATTAGATGCCGCTAGGGGATTGCCGATTGGCAGGATCAAGGCGCTCGAACCGGATACACATTTTGTCTGGGTCGCGTCAGCATATGAAATCGAAAAAATAAATATCAAGACAAAACGGTCTGAAGCTTCAACACTAAGCGGCTCGTTACAAAATAACTTTATTCATGATATTGCTTTGATCAATAATAAACTGTGGGTCAGTACAGAATATATGCTGTTGTGCTACGATATTGATTCTGAAACACTGCTGCCATTCAGGCATGTCGGAAACGTAGACGCAATAAATGACCGTCTTGAACCAATGACCCGATTTTTTGCCCTGCATGCCGATGAAACCAAATTATATGCAGGCACAAACCAAGGAATTATCGCCTATAATAATGTAAATTCATCCTGGGAAGTAATTGCGGAACCGACAATATACAATAATGATTTCGTAAAGGAATTAAATGTCTATAAAAAGCAATTATTCATAATTACGGAGCGGGGTTTGACTAGAATGCATATGAAAAAACAGTTTCAGCGACAATATAATTATCCATTCATTGGCATTGTCAATGACCTTTATGTGACTCGTGACAGGTTATGGTTAGCCACAGATAATGGGCTGATACAGTTCAGTTGGAAAAAAGACTTATAATGAGACCTTTTTTCAGTAGTTTATTAATTGTAATCATTCTTTCAGGTGCTGCCCTTTTTGCGCAGGAGCGGAGCCGTAAAGGACGGGATTCAAAACGCAATATAGATCAATTTAAAGTAAATGCATACCCGGTCGTTACCGAAGGCGATAATATTCGTCTGCTTGTATACGGTTTAATCCCTTACCAGTCATTACAATTTATAAAGGATGAAGACGGATTCAGCGCTGGTTACGAAGCCAGCCTTGGTATACGGGATAAAGATGGAAATCAAATTGACCGCAAAACATTTCTAGCCACGGTAGCCGTAGGTGATTATGTTAATACAATTAATCGATCTGCTCGAGAAGTTGTCATGGCTGAATTTCTTCTTAATGCTGCCGAATATACAGTCGTTGGTGAGTTGATCGATGAAGACACGCGACTTAAAGGCATTATCCGTGAAGAAATTAATATGACGGACTTATTACAGCCACTGGCAATTTATCCTCCATTTATCATTGGTGAATACCCTGGCAATTGGGGATTTGAAGAGAATGAGATTCCGGTATCGACCAAGGACATTAATCACAAGATCAAGAAGTTCCCTTTATTTCTATCGGGTAGAGTGAAACCGGGCGATTTTACACTGAAAGTAGTGGCTAAAGATTCAAATAAAGATATTTTTTGGGAAGAGGAATTAAAACTGACTTCTGAAAACAAAACATTTAAGCGCCGTATCCTGATCAATCAGAAACCTGATGAAAATTTAACCATGGCTATTGATGTAACAATCACTCAAGAAAATGAAAGTGATTCAAAAGCAATGGAACTACGGATCAGGAAACCAGGCCTTTCTTATTTCATCAGCAATGTGGATGAGGCACTGGATCAGATGCGCTATATTGTTACGGATAAAGAGTACAAACGTGTTAAAAAGGCAAAACGTAAAGAACGGGAAAAATTATTTTATCAATTCTGGGAAGACCGTGACCCGTCATCTGGAACTGTTGTAAATGAATTGATGGATCAGTATTATTACCGGGTGAGTTACACAAACGAACATTTTGCATCTTTTCAACCAGGATGGAAGACTGATATGGGTATGATATATATTCTTTTTGGTCCACCGGATGATACACAGCGTTCATTTAGTAATAGTAGTCGAAATACATATGAAACATGGTATTATTATACTATAAACAGAAATTTCGGGTTTTATGATGAAAACGGTTTCGGGGATTACAAACTTACCACCCCATATTACCGGGGTGTCGGCTGGTAGTCTCCACATGTTTTAAGTGATCAATCGCTTTTCCCACAGCGGGCTATCCAGTTACGAAAAATGTCCAGCCCAATTCCGCATTCGATATATAGACCGTGTTGACAAACAGGACGAAGGTATCGAAGCCTTTATGGGTAAGCGGGTTCATGAAGCATTAGAATTCCTTTATAATGAAATACTGGCTGGACGAATTCCATTCCTTGACGCAGTGCTAGATAAATACGATGCGTTATGGGTGGACCATTGGCACGATCGCATCGCTATTGTAAAACGAGAAATTTCCATCGAACAAACCCGTCGGATTGGGGAAGCGTGCCTTGCCAGGTATTACCGTAATCAACACCCCTTTGACACACCGGTAATCCACAATGAACTGGATATGAAATTTTCTATCGATCCGGATGGTACATACAATTTACGGGGCATTGTAGATAGGGTTGATCGGTTTGAAAACGGTCAATACGAGATCCATGATTATAAGACATCTGGCCGGGCTATGAGTCAGAATGAAGCAAATAAAGACCGCCAATTGGCATTGTATCAGATCGGATTAACAGAAATATTTCCCGACGTGCGGGAGGTGAAATTGGTTTGGCATTTCCTGAGGCAGGGGATTCGACGGGAAGTAGTAAAAAGTGCAACGGATCTCGATAAGTTAATAGATAAAATCAAAGCACTGATCGACACCATCAAAAAAAAGGAGGAAAGTGGCGGGCAGTTTCCTGCCAAAGAATCAATATTGTGTAATTGGTGTTATTATTGGGAAGAATGTCCCGCTAAGAACGGCAGTAATCCGTACGTTGGCTAGTCACTGCCAGCGATAGATGTAATAGCCGGAGCTGTTTTTTCCAGCATTTCCTGATGCAAATGGCCATTGGTGGCCAATAACTGCTTGTCGTGGATCGAAAACGCTTTGCCATCCATACGCGACACTTTTCCGCCGGCTTCTTTGACCAATAATATTCCGGCAGCACTATCCCAGGGATGAAGGCCGATTTCCCAAAAACCATCTGCTTTTCCGCAAGCCACATAACATAGGTCCGCAGCCGCTGATCCCAGGCGGCGAACCCCATGACTGACGTGAGTGAACTCCTTGAATAAGTTCATATTCGTTTCCCATTTGGCATCATGTTCATAGGCAAACCCAGTAATTAGTAACGCATCAGCGATTGTTTTCGTAATGGTAACATGAATGGGTTCGCCATTACAATAGGCACCTTCATCGCGTACGGCCCAGAACAGGTTACCTGCGGGCAATTCAGAAACAACACCCAGCAGTGGTTTATTATTATTCGTTAAAGCGATGGAGACGCAGAAAGGAGCAAGACCATGTACGAAATTGGTGGTGCCGTCCAGGGGGTCAATGAGCCACTGATATGGTGAATCTGAAGCAGTTACCCCCGACTCCTCCGCAAGAATACCGTGATCCGGGAAATTTGTGAGAATATCTTCTTTTATAATCCGTTCTGCATTCTTATCTGTGGTGGTTACCAGGTCAGCAATACTTGATTTAGTTGACACCTCTCGATCCAAATCCTGGACCTGCATAATGAGCTCCGACGCGTCTCGGGCAGCTGCCTTGGCTACCGAAAGCAATAGTCTCGTATTTTCCACTAATTGCTACTGGAAAGAAATGTGATACTGGGAAATATAATCCTTGGCCATGGATTTAGATTATTCATGCTTTAAAAGGTATATGCTCTTTAGCAAAATATTCCGAAGTGATCTTTTTAAGGGATCCTGTCAAGAATAACACTCCGATCAAGTTCGGAATGGTCATGAGGCTCAACGCAATGTCACCAAAATTCCAGACGAAGGTCAGCGGTAGAATGGCGCCCATAAAATTAAAAAACACGTATACCCACCGATAAGGTTTAATGGCCTTGGGACCAACCAAGTATTCTATCGAACGATCTCCGTAGTAACTCCAGGCCACCATTGTGGTGTATGCAAATAACAGAACGGCAATATTTACAATAATACTACCAATTTCAGGAGCAAATGAAAAACCATTACGAAATGCTTCTCTGGTTAATTGTGCACCTGTTAAATCTGTTGATTGAAGTACACCCGTTGAAAGTATAGCAAGGCCAGTCATTGTACATACAACTATGGTATCAATGAATGGTCCCATCATAGCCACAGCACCTTCACGAGCAGATTCTTTTGTTTTTGCTGCAGCATGAGCGATGGGGGCAGACCCCTGACCAGCTTCATTTGAATACAAACCTCTACGCACGCCCCACATGATTACAGTAAGCAAACCACCCCAGCCAGCTTTAAGGGAAAAGGCTTCACGAAAAATACTAGCAAAACTAGGGATGATATTTTCAAAATGAGTCAATAGAATTATCAGTGCACCTGCCACATACAGAACAGCCAT
>Ga0207991_1000282_pt1 | contig 36014 bp, 35 predicted proteins | sample ETN07SmetaG_FD_185786 | JGI IMG/M metagenome (GOLD analysis project Ga0207991, IMG submission 185786) | Marine microbial and viral communities from oxygen minimum zone, Eastern Pacific Ocean - ETNP2014F14-07SV275 (SPAdes) (version 2) | ecosystem: Environmental > Aquatic > Marine > Oceanic ...
CTTCGGATTATTCACGTATTATGTTAAGTGATGATGAGGATGAGATTGTTCAAAAAATCAGAAAAGCAAAAACAGACCCCTGCCCACTTCCTTCGAATATGGGCGAGGCAGAGAAAAGACCTGAGGCACTTAACCTCTTAACAATCTTTGCGGCATTAAGTGAAACTAAAACGGATGTAGTTGTGGATCAATACGCAGGAAAGGAATTTGCTATGTTTAAAAAAGATTTAGCCGATCTCACTTCTGCAAAAATCACCCCGATTGCTGTCGAGATGGAAAAACTAATGAATGATGCTACATATTTGGATTCGATAATGAAAATGGGAAAAGAAAAAGCCATTGGGATTGCAGAACCTGTTTTGGATCAGGTACATGATTTAGTGGGTTTTTCTAGGTAAGTATTCCCCAAAAATTAAGAATTTTCTTTTTTTTTCATACTCAAGACATATTAATAAGTATAAAAAAGAGCCATGTTTATACAGACAGAGCAAACTCCGAATCCGCAAACCTTAAAATTTCTCCCTGGGAGGGTAGTAATGACAGAGGGTACCGCTTTTTTTCAGAATATGGATGAGGCTGCTGATTCACCATTAGCAAAAAGACTCTTCCTCTTAGATGGCGTTAAGGGCGTTTTCTTTGGAAGTGACTTTATTACTATTACAAAACCTGAAGATCTGGATTGGCAAGTAATAAAACCAGCCATACTTGGTGCAATTATGGACCATTTCAATTCTGAAGAAGCAACAATCAACAAAGCAGTTTCAAATAAAGGTTCTGAATCTTTAAAAAACGATGAAAACGATTCTGACATTATAAAACAGATTAAAGAATTATTGGATACGCGCGTTCGCCCGGCAGTGGCTATGGATGGCGGCGATATTATTTATCAGCGTTTTGAAGATGGTATTGTCTATCTTCACATGCAAGGTGCCTGCTCAGGATGCCCGAGCTCAACGGCAACACTAAAAATGGGTATTGAAAATATGTTAAAGCACTATGTCCCTGAAGTTGTAGAGGTAAGACCAATTGACATATAATCCTAACAAATATTATCAGGCATATTTGTGTGCTTATGATAAAATTAAATATACAACAAAATCGTTTAAAAAAAATCTATCAGTAATTTTTAAAAATCACTACAAATATTATCAGGCATATTTGTGTGCTTATGATAAAATTAAATATACAACAAAATCGTTTAAAAAAAATCTATCAGTAATTTTTAAAAATCACTCCTTCCAGTTTGTACCTTTTTTGATTCTCAGTGTTTATTTTTGTATGGATGGATATAAAGATCTAATCTCTTTGGACGTTATTCAATATAGTGAAAAAACATCCGCTAATATTTATAAGGATTTTGTTCCATCGAGTGAGTCCAAAATAATCAATTCATTGTATTCTCAAAAGATTATTGATGGTGAGTATTCTCAAAAGATTATTGATGGTGATTTTTTGACAAATCCTAAGATGTTTAATAATACTGAGAAAAAACTTGCTAATAAAAAAACAAAAGATGCTAGAACAAACGTTGTCGTAGTAAGCGATACCAAGAAATCAAATCCTTTACAAGTTGCTTCTCTTAATTGGAAAAATAATTTTACTAAGAAGAAAATAAAATTTATTGAAACTTTGCTGCCATTAATTTCATATCAAAATCAAAAAATAATTGTTGAAAGGGCTCGATTATTTGAAATTTATGACTATCTTGATTTGCAAAAAACCCTTCCTAAGGATGATATTGTTCTTTTGGAAAACATGGCAAAAAAATATTTAATTAATTCGAAAAATAAACATAAAATAGATTTGGTTAAAGAATTGTTGCAATCGGTGGATATAATTCCCAATTCCATTGTTTTAGCACAAGCAGCGAACGAAAGTGGATGGGGGTCCTCTCGGTTTGCCAAGGAACATAATGCTCTTTTTGGGCAATATACATATGATGAAAAAAATGGCGTTGTTCCTTTAAATCGGGATGAAGGTGAACATTATTTAATTAGATATTTTTCTTCTATTGATAAGAGTATTGAGTCTTATTTCAAAAATATCAACACCCATTATGCTTATGAAAAATTCAGACAGATTCGAAGTGAAATGAATAAAAACAACTTAGGTTTAAATGTTAAATTACTAACACAACACTTAGATGCGTATGCGAAAGATGAGTTTTATGTTGAAACAATTAATTCAATTATTGAAACTAATAACTTTATTCAGTTTGATTTAACAAACCAATATTTTGTTAATTCTTTATAAATAAAATTGATAGCCAAACCATCGCCAATTGTCTAAATTATCTTTTGCAGTACAATTAAGACGTGATCGTCCTTTATGTAATTTTCTCATAAGTCGAATTTCTATCCTCTCATTAAATTTAAAGATCTCATTCTCTACTTGACCCTTTTTGTCAAAAACAAAGCAATTAATTTTTGGCGCAAGATGAGAATCAAGAAGTGAAAATCCAATATAGGGGGGGTTTTCAATAATATGCGGATCACTTGGAATGAAATCATACACCCCCATTCCTTTTGATTGTGAGATAAATTTAACTCTATCAATATCACCATATTTTTCATTAAGAGAGAAACGTGGTAAATAATAGAGATTGGATGTTTCATTAATAACTCCTGAATGCTGACCAAAGGCTACTTTAAATTTATAATCTTTAAGTAAGTTCATCATCTTTTCATTAGTTTCACCGTAAGGATAGGCAAATAAAGTTGGTATTACACCAAGTTCTTTTAAGAAAATTTTATTTGATAATTCAATCTCATCAATTATCTGGGTGTCTGAAAGTTCCGTTAAATGATTGTGAGTATGAGAGTGCGCGCCAATTGCAACACCTTCACTTTTTAGCTGTCTTATTTGATCCCAGCTTAAATAATTTTTGTTATTGTCAACAATCGTGGAAGTATTAACAAATAATGTTACTGGCATGTTTTTTTCTTTGAATTTTGGCCATGCTGTTGTCAAAAAAGATTTATCCGCATCGTCAACACTAATACCAATAGTATTATTTGGAAGTTGGCCATCATTAATAATGGTATCAAGTATAAATTCTAATGATAATACTCTGTATTTAGAAAGTGAAAATTCTTGTAAATGAGATTCAAATTGTTCCAAAGTAATGTTTGTTGATGGATATTTAGAAACACCAAACTTATGATACATAAACACAACTGCTGAATTCTTGATATTATTTGCAACCGCTGTATTAATGAATACAAATAAAAAAAATGTACTTATCAGTAGCCAGAAAAATTTTGTTAACGTCATAATGATATTATTTTTTGATACAGTATCATATTTACCAGAATTTTGTCTTATTGAAGACAACAAAATACTTTTTTCAAAAAAAATTTTAGATGATCATGATGATAAAATGAGTGATTGCATTGTACCCATTTATATTGAGTTAGAAAAAAAATTTAAATTAGGTAAGAAACTAAAATATTTAATAACAGTTACTGGCCCCGGTTCGTACACAGCTCTAAGGGTAGGTATAGCTTTTTTATCAGGTTTAAGTATATCAATGAAAATTCCTTTAATAGGTATACCTTGTGTTGATTTATTTCAATATGTGATTAATACGAATAAAAAAAAAACAACAGCAATATATATTTGCTCATCTAATAATCAAAAATTTATGTGTCTTTATTCTCAAGACACTAATGAATGCATCATTAATAAAGTTGAAAAGGATGAGATACCTTATATTTTTGATACATCCGTAGTTAACACTCTATTGACCAATGATGTTTCTATATTAGTAGATCCCTTATTGCCTAAAAATATTGAATGTAAAAAATTTGATTTTAAAAAAATAGTTTTGCAACATGTTAAGGCAATACTTTTATTACCAAGGCAGGAAATTATTGAGCCAATTTATATTTCTAATAATAAAATATTAAGTTAAATAATTATTAAAAACACAAATATTATTTCATCAGTACAGACAAGAATAGATCATATTGTTTGTAAAGAGTAATTATGACTTTTATTTCAATTGGTTAGGATGGACGCAAGAACGATTTAGATTGCAATTATAAAAAAAAGTAAATTTTTTCCTAGGATTGTTTAATAAAGCTCAATTAGAGGCTTTTATTATGGAAAATTTAATAACTATTGAAAAAAAATCAGAATATGAGATATTGATCCCTTATGTTGATTGTCAAACAAGAAAACTTTTTCATGCGACTAAGTTAATTAATGAGTTTCCCTTTTTATAAAAAAATTTAAATTGAAAGCTATATTTTTAGAGGCCTTTACGAGTAATAATGCAGCAGTTAACTTATATATAAAAAATTATTTCATAAAAATTCGTGCTAAAGAAAAACATTATAGTTTTTGTAATCATAAAATAGATACTTGTTTATTTAAAAAAAAATAAATGCTTAAAACTTCTTCAAAAAAAATCTATGTTAAATCATATGGATGTCAAATGAATGTCTATGATTCAAACAGAATAAAAAATTTATTTGAACCGAAAGGATACACAGAAACAGCAAGTGTTGAAGAAGCTGATATTGTGGTTTTGAATACATGTCATATAAGAGAAAAAGCTGCGGAAAAAGTATATTCAGATATTGGACGCATTGCTAAAAAAAGAAATAAAAATAACTCTAGCAAATTAACATTAGTCGTCGCAGGATGTGTGGCACAAGCTGAAGGAGAAGAAATTAAGAACCGCGCTCCCCTTGTTGATTTTGTTGTTGGACCTCAATCCTATCATACTTTACCCGCCATGATTGAAGATAATGACAAATTTATTAATGATGAATTCCTACAAAATGAAAAGTTTAAAAATTTACTGTTTAAATCGTCTGATAAAGTATCTGAATTTGTATCTGTCCAGGAAGGATGCGATAAGTTTTGCTCTTTTTGTGTCGTGCCCTATACAAGAGGATCAGAGTTTTCGCGACCCGTGCAAGACATTCAATCAGAAATTCAACAATATATTGATAGTGGAGTGCAAGAAGTGATCTTATTAGGGCAAAATGTTAATGCTTATCATGGAAAAAATAAAAATGATAAGTCAATTGATCTAGCTTATTTAATAAATACCATTGCTGAATTTGAGAACATTAAGAGAATAAGATATATGACTTCTCATCCTAGGGATATGGATGAATCGTTAATTGATGCTCATGCCTCCAATCCAAAATTAATGCCTTTTTTACATCTTCCTATTCAATCTGGTTCTGATCACATTTTAAAAAAAATGAACAGAAAGCATACGAAAAAACAATATTTTAAAATTGTTGAAAAATTAAAAAATAAACGACCAGATATTGCACTGTCTTCTGATTTTATTGTAGGTTTTCCTGGTGAGACAGATGAAGATTTTGATCTAACAATGCAATTGGTTAAAGAAATAGAATTTGTTATCGCTTATTCATTTATGTTTAGTCCAAGACCAGGTACGCCTGCTTTTAAATTAAAAGATATAGATACTTCTATTAAAAAAGCACGTTTAAGTGCACTTCAATCTTTATTAAAAGAACAACAAAGAAATTATAATAAATCTTTTGTTGGTAAAAATATTGAAGTGTTATTTGATAGAAAGGGTCGTCATGCCAATCAATATATTGGACGATCAATTTACAACCAAAGTGTATTTACCTCTTCAAAAGACAATCTTATTGGTACAATTCAAGATGTACCAATTATTCATTCAACTAATTTTGCTTTAGAGGCTATGCTTTAATGTCTATCAGATCCACTGAGTCCATACAGATTGAATTTGATGATAATAGTATTTTAAGTAGTTTATTTGGTGTTAACGATGCGAATATTCGAACATTAGAAAAAATTAATGAGGTGAAAATTGAGTACAGAGGTAATAAAGTAAAAATTGTTGGACATAAATTTTCAATAGAAGAAACTCGCCGTGAATTAGAAAATTTATTCGAAGAAGCAAAAAAAGGTATTGAGATAGATGAAGAAAAAATTAAAGATACAAAAAGTTTACTATCTTTAGATAGTAATTCTAATTCACAATTAGATTTGTTAATTCAAACAAAAAAAAGGAAAATAATTCCACGCTCCAATAATCAAAAGAAATACTTCCAACTTTTGAATGAAAAAAATATTGTATTTGCGGTAGGTCCTGCAGGTACAGGTAAAACATTTTTAGCAGTTGCAAAAGCTGTTGCTGCTCTACAAAAAGGATTAGTAAATAAAATTATTTTGTCACGTCCTGCAGTTGAAGCTGGCGAAAAGTTAGGTTTTCTGCCCGGAGATTTAAAAGATAAAGTTGATCCTTTTCTGCGGCCTATCTATGATGCATTGTATGATATGATGCCGTTTGATCAGGTAGAAAAAAAAATAAATAACGGCATTATAGAAATAGCACCAATTGCATTTATGCGCGGTAGAACATTAGAAAATTGTTTTGTTATATTGGATGAGGCTCAAAATACTTCTAAAATTCAAATGAAAATGTTTCTGACAAGACTTGGAAAAAATAGCCAAATGGTAGTAGTAGGAGATATTACACAGATTGATTTAGTGTCAAAAAATGATTCAGGTTTATTAGATGCCAAAGTTAAACTTTCTCATATCAAAGATATTGGTTTTGTTTTTTTGAATGACAAAGATGTCGTGCGTCATGATTTAGTAAAAAAAATAATCAATGCGTATGACAGTAAAAAATGATCAAGTATTCATTTACATGCAAGTCAAATCAATGGCCTCCAAGATTAAAAAAAATTGATATGCTGCTAAAAAAAATTATAAAATTTAAAGATGACTTGCATTTTAAAAAAAATATTGATTACGACTGCAATTTAATTTTAACGAATGATAAATTAATTAAAAAAATGAATTTACAATTCAGAAAAATAAATAAATCAACCGATGTTTTAACGTTTGTTTCTAAGGTAAATATTAATATGAAAAAACCTAGAAAAATTTGTGATATTTTTTTATCTGCTGAGACAATTTTGAAAGATTCAAAAATTAACGAAATTAATTTTTATGATCATTTGACCCATATAATCGTCCATAGTTTTTTACATATTAATGGCTTTGTTCATAAAAAAATTAATGATTTTGTTCAAATGAAAAAAGAAGAAATTAAAGTTTTAAAGAAACTCAGTATTTCAAATCCTTACTTACTATAAATAATGATCGATAAGAATTTTGAAAAAAAAACTTCTTGGAAAAATTGGTTAATTAAAAAATTAATTTCTAGTGAAGCTTCTAAAGAAGAAATATTAAATTTTATTATAAAAGATGATGAGAATAAGGAAATATATGAGTTTGAAGACAACAACGAAAAAAACTTAATGAAAAATATTTTAAATTTAAATAATAAAAGTGTCGAAGATATTATGGTTTCAAGAGCAGAGATTGTTGCTGTTGAAAAAAATCAATCAATTGATAAAATTTTACTAATTTTCGGAAATAAAGCACATTCAAGAATGCCAGTTTATGAAAAAAATCTTGATAACACATTAGGTTTTTTTCATATTAAGGATTTAATAAAAAGTATTTCAAATAAAAATTTTCAAATAGATAATATTATCAGAGAAGTGCTTTATGTAGCCCCAAAATCTCCTATTTTGGATCTATTAAAAAGAATGCGGTTTTCGCGAATTCATATGGGCTTAGTAGTTGATGAATTCGGGGGGGTGGATGGTTTAGTGACCATTGAAGATTTAGTTGAGGAAATTGTTGGTGAAATTGAAGATGAACATGATGCCGATGACGATGAAGCATTTATAAAAATTGATGAAAAAACAATAGTGGTAGAAGCAGCCTATAAGATTGAAGAGTTAGAAAAATATTTTGGCATCAACATTACATTAGATTCAGAGCAAGAGATAGATACAGTGGGTGGCATGTTGATTTTTATTGCAAATAAAGTACCTAAAAATAACCAATCTTTTACTTTTAATAATGAATTACAATTGAAAGTTGTTAAAGCCTCTGATCGCCGCATCATTACTTTAGAAATTAAAAAAATTAATTAACTTGTTATTTTTAGTACAATTTTTATTAAGCGGTATAATTACTGGCTTGTTGTTCCCTCCATTTTTTTTATTACCTATAGGTTTTATTATTTACCCTTTTTTGTTCTATTTACTTAACAGCAAAGAATATATGTCATTAAGTTATCCTTTTCATTTTCTTTCAGGATTATTATATGGATTGGGCTTATTAACTATTTTGTTAGTTTGGATTAAAGAACCATTTTTATTAGATTCCTTTACAAAGAAATTTTCTATATTATCGTATCTGCTTATTTTTTATTGCTCTTTGTATTTTGGACTTTCTTTTTTAATATTAAAATATTTTACTAATCCTATATCAAAATTTATTATTTTACCTGTTATTTTTGTTGCAAATGAAATATTGATTGGAAATGTAGTATATGGATTTCCTTGGATTTCTCATTCCTTAATTCTTTCTTCAAATCCATTGGCTTTTTCAACTATATATTTTTGGGGGACATATGGTTTAAGTTATGTCACGATAACATTTTTTTTGTTTCCCGCAATTTTTTTGTTTTGCAAAAATGTAAAATTTAAAATCATTTTAACAATATATTTTATAGTTTTTATTTTTATTTCTACATCTAGTATATTGCGCAGTAATAAATTAGATAATGTTAATGTTAAAAAAATAAAAATTTCACTAGCACAAATGAATTTTTCATTAAATCATAAGCAGAACCTAGATGATTTGAATGTTAAATATGAAAAAATACTTGATGTAATAAGAGAAAATACTAGTGATATTTTAATTTTTGCTGAAAATAATTTCCCTTATTTAGTTAAGGATAATCAAGAAATCTTAACTCTTCAAAATAACTTACAGCAAACCACCCATTTAATCATAGGTTTGACCAGAAAAGAAAATGATAAATTTTACAATTCTTTATATTCCATCAATAATGATACGATACATACATTTGATAAACAAATCCTCGTTCCTTTTGGTGAATTTATACCTTTTAGGCGTTTTCTTAAATTTATGGAAATAATAGCAGGATCAACTGATTTTGCATTGGGTGAAGGTCAAAGAATAGTTGGTATAAATGATGAACTAAATTTTATTCCTGCAATTTGTTATGAAATAATTTTTTTTTGGAAACTAATTAATGATGAAAATAATAATGCCGATTTTATTATCAATTTAACAAACGATTCGTGGTTTGGCCAACTATCAGGACCATACCAACATTTTTATTTGTCAAGATTAAGAGCCGCAGAATTTAATAAACCACTCATTCGCGTTTCAAATAACGGTATTTCTGCAGCAATAGATAATTTTGGAAATATTATTGATTATATTGAGTTGAATAAAAAAGAAGTTAAGGAAATCAATATACAAATACCAGAGTTGAAAAATAATTTTATTTACTATCATCGTTTTATTTTTTATTTTTTTATTTTATTATTCTTGATGGGTTTGTTCTTAAACAAAAAAAATGATACCTGAAAAATTTAAATATAAATTGTTTGGCAGATTCAAGGGCAGAAAAAAATCTTATTTATTATCCTCAAATGATTTTAAAAAATGTTTAATTAATAAAGATACCAATATTTATCCGAAAAATTACAATATTTTAGATATTGGTTCTGGGAGTGGTGAGAATGCAGTTTATTTATCCTGTATCCATCCACATGCAAAGATTATAACTTGTGAATTATTTGAAGATGGTAATATTAATTTAAGCAATGAAATAATAAAAAAAAGTATTGATAATATTAAATTATTTCAAGGCAATGTATTAGAATTTCTTGATTTTATAAAAAAATCAAAAATTTTTAATGAAATTTGGATTTTATTTCCTGATCCTTGGCCAAAAGCAAGACATCATAAAAGAAGACTTTTAAATATTAATTTTTTGGAATTAATATATTCCTACTTAAAAGATGAAGGTAGAATATTTATTGCAACAGATTCGCAAACATACATTCAGTTAATTTTATCTATTATACACAAAGTAAGAGACTTTTTTATTTGGGAAAATCAAAAATTAGAAGAATGGGATTATGAAAATTTAGACTTACCAGAAACAAAATTTTTTAAAAAAGCTAAGAAATCAAATAGAAAAACAATGTTTTTTCAATTAAAAAAAATATAATTCTTGAATTTATGAGGTTTTTTTAATATACGCGTGTAAAATTTAATTAAGTTCGAAGGTGGGATTACCCGCCTTTTTTTTGGTAAATAACATGGCTAAACAAAAAATTAAAGTAATAAGAGAAGAAATGCTACAAGTTGCTAATAATGTGGCACAAGAAAAAAGTATTGATCAAGATTCTGTTTTTGAAGCAATGGAAATGGCTTTAGAAAAAGCAGCTAGAGTCAAATATGGCTTTGAAAGAGATATAAGAGTTTCTATAAATCGTGATAGTGGTGATATAAAATTAAATTCTTACCTAGAAGTAGTAGCAAAACTAAGCGAAGAAGAACAAGCAAAACAAATTACCTTAGATGAAGCAAAAAAAATTCAACCCAATATTACAACTGGAGAATTTATTATCAAAGAACTACCTCCTATTGATATGGGAAGAGTTGCTGCGCAAAATGCTAAAGGCGTAATTATTCAAAAAGTTAGAGAAGCGGATAAATCAAGACAATTTAGTGAGTACAAAGATAAAGTTGGTGAAATTGCTGTTGGGGTTGTTAAACGGACTGAATTTGGAAATTTAATAGTAGATTTAGGGAAGAACGAAGCTATTATAAAAAGGGAAGAATTAATACCAAGGGAGACTTTTAAAAATGGTGATAGAGTTAGAGCTTATATTTACGATGTAAAAGAAGATATTAAGGGGTATCAAATTTTCTTATCACGTACTCATCCTCAATTTTTGTCTAACCTTTTTACTCAAGAAGTTCCTGAAATTTATGAGAATGTAATTCAAATCAAAAGTGTAGCTAGGGACCCTGGTTCAAGAGCAAAAATTAGTGTTTATACTGAAGATTCTACTATTGATCCTGTGGGAGCATGTGTAGGAATGAGAGGTTCTCGAGTTCAAGCCGTTGTGAATGAATTACAAGGAGAAAAAATTGATATTGTTATGTGGTCAGATAATCAAGCAACTTTTTTAGCTAATGCTTTGGCTCCTGCTGAGGTGAGTAAGATCTTTTTATACGAAGAAAAAAATAAGGTTGAAGTAGTAATACCTGATGAACAGTTAAGTTTAGCAATTGGTCGAAAAGGTCAAAATGTTAAATTAGCATCTAATTTAACTAATTTAGAAATTGATATTCTTACTGAGGAACAGGAATCAGAAAGAAGACAAGAGGAGTTTAAAGAAAAAACTCAAATGTTAATAAATAATTTAGATGTAGAAGATGTTATTGCGCAGCTTTTAGTGACAGAAGGCTATGTATCGGTTGAAGGAATTGCATCTGAAAGTATAGAAAATTTAGAAAAAATTGAAGGTTTTGATAAAAATTTGGCAAGTGAATTAATTTCTCGTGCTTCAAATCACTTGAGTGAGAAAAATGCTGAAGATGTTAAAATTATTGATGAAAAAATTCATGATAATGAATTAAAAAAATTAGATGGCATGAACAATAAAATGTTATCATTGTTAGCTCAAAATAACATTGTTACAATTGATGATTTTGCAGATCTGGCATCTTTTGAATTAATCGATAAAGAAGAGGGTATATTCAAAGATTTAGATATAGATGAAAACGTTGTGAATAATATGATAATGAAAGCAAGAGAAAAATGGTTTACAGAAGCGCCGGTAGAAGAAGTTGCGAAAGCAGAAGACGCTAAACCTGCAGCGGCAGAAGCGCCAACAGAAGATAAATAATTAATATAAAACTTGATTTAATAAATTGGAAAAAAATAAAGAAAAACAAAAAAAACCCCTCAAACTTTCAACTTCTGGTCGCTTACAAATCAGAAAGAATTTGGGACCTTCTGGGAATGCTGTAAAGAATGTTGGTAATAAAAAAACAATTCAAATTGTTTTTAGGAATAAAAATAATCAACAAAAAAGCTCTTCTACAACACAATCAAATTTTAGAGGATCTTCATCTTTTCGAACTCAGGGATCGGCTAAAGTATTTCCAGTATCAAATTTTTTTAATCACCCTTCTAAAAATTTTTCTTCCAAAAACAAAAAAAGCAATGAAAAGAAAAATACTCCAAAAAAATCTACCCTTAAACCTCAAGATGATGAATTTGGTAAAATCAATGTTAATAAAATTTTAGAACAAGAAGAACAAGAATACGATAAGTTTCCTAGTTTAGCAAAATTAAAACGTGCTAGAATTAAGGAAAAATTAAAATTGCAAGAGAATCCAGAAGAAAATCATGTTGGAAGAGAAATAACTATTCCAGAAGTTATTACAGTACAAGATTTAGCTAACAGAATGGCAGAAAAAACTGCTGATGTAGTTAAAACATTAATGAAGATGGGTGTTATGGCGAATGCTACGCAATCTTTAGAAGCAGATACAGCGGAAATTGTAGCAACAGAATTAGGTTATAGGGTTAAAATTGTAAATGATGACGATATTTTAAAAGATATTGAAGATTTTAAAGATCCTGTAACAGCTATGAAAAAAAGAGCCCCAATTGTAACTATAATGGGACACGTGGATCATGGAAAAACTAGTATTTTAGATGTTTTTAGAAGTTCTAATGTTGTAGATGGAGAAACAGGAGGCATTACTCAACATATTGGCGCTTATCAAATAAATAACAATAATAATATAATTACATTTATAGATACCCCCGGTCACGCAGCTTTTTCAAATATGCGTGCACGAGGCTCAAAAACAACAGATATTATAATTCTAGTTGTTGCTGCGGATGATGGTATTAAACCCCAAACAGTTGAATCAATAGCACATGCTAAATCTGCAAATGTTCCAATAATTGTGGCAATCAATAAAATTGACCTACCATCAGCAGATCCAGACAAAGTTAGAAATGAGCTTTTAAATCACGGAATAATTGTTGAAAAATTAAGCGGTGAAGTACTTGACGTTGAAATTTCAGCATTAAAAAAAATTAATTTTGATAAGTTAGAAGAAGCCATACACTTACAGGCTGATTTATTAAATTTAAAAGCAAATCCTAATAGAATTGCGAGAGGAGTGGTTATTGAAACAAAACTTGAAAAAGGTAGGGGTTCGGTAGCAACTATTCTTATACAAAAAGGCACTCTAAAGATTGGTGACATATTTGTATCTGGTTCGGAGTGGGGAAAAGTAAAAGCATTGATTAATAGTAATGGAGAAAATGTTAAGGAAGCCCTTCCATCAATGCCAATTGAAGTCTTAGGCTTTGATGCCAATCCTCTAGCGGGAGATGATTTTGTTGTTGTTGATAATGAAAATAGTGCAAGAAAAATAGCAGAGCATCGTTTTAATAAAAAACAAATACAAAAAAATAAAGTTATAAAAACAAATGTTGAGGAAATGTTCAAGAAGATTTCAGCAGGAGAGGTTATTTCTCTTCCCGTTATAATTAAAGCTGATGTTCAAGGTTCAGCAGAAGCAATTGAAAGTTCTATAATCAAACTTTCTACTGATGAAGTTAAAACAAATGTTATTCACAAGGGTGTGGGAGCTATAACTGAAAGCGACGTAGCGTTAGCTAATTCTAGCAAAGGTTTTGTTGTAGGATTTAATGTGAGAGCTATTCCTCAAGCAAGAGATATGGCAAAACAAGAAGGGGTTGATATAAAATATTACTCTATAATTTATGAGTTAATTGATGATATAAAAAATCTTTTAAGCGGATTGCTTAAACCAGATATTACAGAAAATATAACCGGTTATGTGGAAATTAGAGAGATTTTTTCAATCTCCAAAATTGGCAATATAGCTGGTTGCTTTGTTAAAGAAGGATTAATTTCTAGGAATTCTAAAATTAGAATTCTAAGAGATAATATTGTTATTCATAACGGAACAATTAGTAGCTTAAAAAGATTTAAAAATGAAGTAAAAGAAGTTAAAGCTGGTTACGAGTGTGGCATAATGATTGAAAATTATTCTGATATTAAAGTGAATGATATTATTGAGACATTTGAAGTAGTGGAAACATCAAGGAAACTATAAGCTAAGTAAAACAATGTCTTCTGATCAGGTGACTTCAAAAAGGCAAATTCGATTTGGTGAAATTATAAGATCGTTAATAAGTGATTGCCTGTTAAAAGAAGATTTTTATTATGATGAAATTCAAATGACTTCAATAACTGTTTCTTTTGTTAAAATGTCAAAGGATTTAAGAATAGCTAATATATATTTTATGCCTCTTGGAGGGGGTGAATTTAAGGACAAGCTTTTAGATAATTTAAATAAAAATAAACATATATTTCAAAAATATATTGCGTTTGCAAAATTGAAATCTAAATTTACTCCAAAAATAAATTTCTATATTGATAATACTTTTGATGAAGCTGAAAAAATAGAAAAACTTTTGTTAAATAAAAAGGTAATAAGAGATTTGGAGAATGAGTAATATTCAAGGTTGGCTTAATATTTACAAACCATTAAATATATCTTCTTTTGCAATTATACGAAGAATAAAAAAAAAATTTAATATTGATAAAATTGGGCATGGCGGAACATTAGATCCTTTGGCAGAAGGCATTCTTCCAATTGCAGTTGGCAAAACGACAAAATTAATTCCTTTTATTAATTCTGATGTTAAGGAATATGAATTTGAAATTAAATGGGGAGAACAAACATCAACTGATGATAGGGAAGGAAAGATAATTGAACGGACAGATAATATTCCTACATTGGAGAATATTAAAATTAAGCTTAAAGAATTTAGAGGAATTATCATCCAGAAACCACCTAAAGCATCCGCAATAAAGATAAAAGGAGAAAGAGCTTATAATTTATTAAGACAAAATATTGATTTTGAAGTTGGAGAAAAAAATGTTCAAATATTTGAAACAAAAATCATCAATTGGGAAAATGAATTAATTACAAAAATAAAGATCAAGTGTGGCAAGGGATTTTATGTCAGAAGTTTTGCAAGAGACTTGGCAGAAAAACTTGACAGTAAAGGGCACGTACACTCTTTAAAAAGAACCCAAGTAGGTAAATTTAACATAAATAATGCTAATTTACTGGACGATTTGTTAAAAATAGGGCAAAGGCTCCATGAATTTAGAGGATTCCATTCATCAGTATCTATGCTGGACGACATCTTGGCATACGAAGTTGATGATGAGGAAAGTAAGCTTAATCTTTCTCATGGAAAAGAAATTAATATCAATATTAATCTTTTAAACAATCCACCTTTAAATTTACTTGATAGAAAAGTGATTTTTCTAACAAATAAAGGAAGTGTACTTTCTTTTGGCAAATTAGATGGTGATTTGTTCAAACCCGATAAAGTTTTAATATAGGAGTTGCGATGTCGATAACTAAAGAAAACAAAAAAAAAATAATTTCACAATTTGCAATTAACAAAAAAGATACTGGTTCTGCTGAAGTTCAGATTGCAGTTATAAGTGAAAGAATAATTAATTTAATTGACCATTTTAATAATCATAAACATGATAAACACTCAAAAAGAGGTTTATTAGCTTTGGTTAATAAAAGAAAAAAACTGTTAAATTATTTATCTAAAAAAGATGAATCAAAATATCAAGAAATTATAAAAAAATTAAATATTCGCGGATAATAAAAATTTAGCGGAAATTAAAATACGTAAGAAAAAATATTTAAATAGGAACAGAAATAGGAAAAATAAATGTTTAATATAAATAAAATTGAAATTAATTGGGCAGGAAAAAAATTAACTTTAGAAACTGGCAAAATAGGAAGACAGGCAGATGCTTCGGTTGTGGCTACTTATGGTGGAACAACTGTTATGGCAAATGTTGTTGCTGAAAAAACAGCAAAGCCAGATATGGATTTTTTCCCACTAACAGTAAATTATCAAGAAAAATTTTATGCGGCGGGAAAAATTCCAGGAGGATTCTTTAAAAGAGAAGCAAGACCAACAGAAAAAGAAACTTTAATATGTCGTTTGATTGATAGACCGATTAGACCTTTGTTTCATAAAGATTTTAAAAATGAAACTCAAGTTATGTGTACTGTTTTGTCTCATGACCAAGAAAATGATTCTGATATTGTTGCAATGATAGCTACTAGTGCTGCAATTACTTTATCTGGACTACCATTTATGGGGCCATTAGGGGCTGCAAAAATTGCAATGATTAATGATAAATTAGTTGCAAACCCAACATTAAGTGAAATGAAAGATTCAAATTTAGAACTTGTTGTAGCAGGAACTAGCCAAGGTGTATTAATGGTTGAGTCTGAAGCACAACAATTATCAGAAGAGCAAATGTTAGAGGCAGTAGTCATGGGTCAAGAAACTTATAAGGAAGTAATTGATGCCATTATTAATCTTGCAAGGAAGGCAGCTAAAGAGCCTTGGAATATTCCTGAAAAGGATGAAGAGATTAAAAATTTACCTTCTGAAATTGAAAAAAATTACAAAGATAAATTTATTGAAGCTTATAAGATTCAAGAAAAACAAAAAAGATCTGAATTATTAAATGAAACAAGAACTGAAATTAGCGAAAAATATGTTTCTGAAGCATTATCTACAGTGATTGTAGGAGATGTTACAAAATCCATTGAAAAAGATATTGTAAGAAGTGAGTTATTAAAAACTGGAAACAGAATAGATGGTCGTGATACAAAAACTGTTCGTCCTATAGAATGTGAAGTTGGTGTTCTTGAAAGAACACATGGTTCTGCCCTGTTTACTAGAGGAGAAACGCAAGCATTGGTTGTAACAACTCTTGGTACTGGCTTAGATGAACAACGCATTGATGCAATTGAGGGCGAATTTAGGGAGAACTTTATGTTACATTATAATTTTCCTCCTTATTCTGTTGGGGAAGTTGGACGAGCAGGTTTTACTAGCCGTCGTGAAATAGGTCACGGTAAACTAGCTTGGAGAGCTATTCATCCAATGTTACCATCTGCAGAAAAATTTCCATACACATATAGAGTTGTATCCGAAATTACAGAATCAAACGGGTCTAGTTCTATGGCAACAGTTTGTGGGGCATCTTTATCAATGATGGATGCTGGTGTACCTATAGAAAAGCCAATCGCAGGAATTGCCATGGGTTTAATTAAAGAAGATTCAAATTATGTTATTTTATCAGATATTCTTGGTGACGAAGATCATTTAGGTGATATGGATTTTAAAGTAGCTGGTACTAAAGATGGCATTACATCCCTTCAAATGGATATTAAAATTACAAGCATTACTTCGGATATTATGAAGGAAGCACTTGTGCAAGCGAAAGAAGGCAGACTGCATATCTTAGGTGAAATGGCAAAAGCAATTGATAAATCTAGAGATAGTATTTCAGACTACGCACCTACCATAACTACAATTCAAGTTCACAAAGATAAGATTCGTGAAGTTATTGGAAAAGGTGGAGCTGTTATTCGTGAAATTACAGAAAAAACAGGTGCAAAAATTGAAATCAATGATGCAGGGTTAGTTAGTATTGCTGCTGTTGATGGGGAATCCGGACAAGCTGCTATTGATTGGATTAATAGTATCGTTGAAGAGCCTGAGATTGGAAAAATCTACGAAGGTAAAGTTGTTAAATTAATGGATTTTGGTGCCTTTGTTAATTTTATGGGTTCACGCGATGGCCTTGTGCATATTAGTCAACTAAAAAATGAGCGAGTTGAAAAAGTTAGTGATGTTGTCAAAGAAGGCGATGTTGTTAAAGTAAAAGTTTTAGATATCGATGGTCGTGGCAAGGTAAAATTATCCATGAAAGAAGCGGAAACTGAATAAAAAAACAATGCTTAACCCTCCTAAATTAATAGGTCACAGGGGGGTTAAAAATTTATCTCCTGAAAATACATTGAATTCTATTGAATTGGCTCACAAACTTGGACTGAAGTGGATTGAGATAGATGTAAAAATTTCCAAGGATTTAGTCCCTATTTTATTGCACGATGATACTTTGGAAAGAACCACTGATGGTAAGGGATTGCCAACAGACTTTAACTATGATGATTTAAAAAAACTAGATGCGGGTTTTTCCTTTTACAATTATTCTACAAATATTTGTATTCCAACTTTAAAACAAGTTCTTTTATTTTGTAAAAGAAACGAAATAGGTCTAAATATTGAATTAAAATCTAATTTGGGGTTTGAAAAAAATAATGTTGAAGCTATTGCTAAACTTTTAAGTAACTTTAATTTTACCAATCAATATTATTTTTCAAGTTTTGATTGGCCTTCGGTAATTTTAATGAAAAAATTTCTACCAAATTCATATTATGGCCTTTTAATAGATGGATTTAGTAAAGATATTTCTTTAAAAAATACTTTAGATATTTGTGAAAAATATAATTTTTCTTGTTGTGGTTTTAATAAAAATATTATCAATTCAGATATTATGAATGAAATGAAAAGACATAATTTGATTACTACTATTTATTCAGAAAAAAATTTAAAACCAAGCGAAGCTAATGCATTGTGGTCTATGGGAGTGAAAAGTATTTTTATTGATGATCCTAAGGAATTTAAGATTTCTTAAGTATTAGATTTTGGCATTCCTAAGATATTAAAACCACAATCTACATAATGTACCTCACCTGTAACTGCATTTGATAAATCACTAACAAAATAAAGAGCAGCATTACCAATTTCTTCTAATTTTACATTTCGTATTAAAGCAGAGTTTGCTTGAGTATAATTGTAAACATCCCTTGCATTTGCGATCGCAGCCCCCGCTAGTGTACGCATAGGTCCTGCAGAAATAGCATTTACTCTTATATTTTTATTACCTAAATCAACACTTAAATATTTAACGCTAGTTTCTAATGCTGCTTTTGCAACACCCATAACGTTGTAGTTTGGCATCACTTTGTTAGATCCATAAAAACTTAAAGTTAATAAACTTCCACCACCATTCATTATTTCAGAAGCATACTTAGATATTTCTGTAAAAGAGAAACATGAAATATTTAGAGTTTTTATAAAGTTATCTTTTGATGTGTTTATATATTTTCCATTCAATTCATTCTTATCTGAAAATGCCGCTGCATGAATAACAAAATCAATATTTTGAAATTTTGCTTTTATTTCTTCAAAACAACTTTTAATAGATTCTGTTTTTGAAAAATCACATTCAATAAGTAAGCTGCTATTAACTTTATCAGCTAAGGGTTTAACTCTTTTTAGCAATATTTCATTTTGATATGTAATGCCAAATTCTGCACCCTTTTCTGAGAGTTTTTTGGCTATCCCCCATGCAATTGAGTGATCATTAGCAATACCAAAAATTATACCTTTTTTATTTTTAAGCATTTATTTTTGAAAAACCTAATGTTGCATTTGTTCCGCCAAAACCAAAACTATTAGAAATAACATTTTGGATGTCTTTTTTATTTATAGTTTCTATTAGAATATTATGCTCTTTAGCACTTTCATCTAGATCACTTATATTTGCTGAACCACACAAAAAATTATTATTTAACATTAATAAAGAATAGATAGTTTCATGAACACCTGTTGCACCTAATGAATGTCCCGTTAAAGATTTAGTTGAACTTATGTGAGGGGATTTATTAGGAAAAACTTTTTTTATAGCTTCCAATTCTTTAAGATCTCCAATTGGTGTACTAGTACCGTGTGAATTAATGTAATCAATCTCTCCATCCATTGTTTTAAGAGCTTGATTCATACATCTAACAGCTCCTTCGCCTGATGGTTGTACCATATCGTGACCATCAGAAGTGGCACCATAACCCGTGATTTCAGCATAAATTTTAGCTCCTCTGGCTTTTGCATGTTCTAACTCTTCTAAAACAATTGTCCCACCACCTCCTGATATTACAAAACCATCTCTATTTGTATCATAGGCACGAGAAGCAAGATGAGGAGTTTCATTATATTTTGATGATAATGCACCCATGGCATCAAATAAAATTGACATTGTCCAATGTAATTCTTCTCCCCCACCTGCAAACATTATATTTTGCTTACCCATTTGAATAAGCTCATAAGCATTACCAATACAATGCGAGCTTGTAGAGCAAGCAGATGTAATGGAATAATTAACACCTTTAATTTTAAAGGGGGTAGCTAGAGTAGCTGAGTTTGTACTAGACATTGTTCTTGGAACCATAAACGGACCAACTTTTCTTGACCCACCTTCTTTACCTAGTTCAGAAGATTTAAGTAAATTTTGTGTGGAGGGTCCTCCGGAACCTACAATTATACCTGTCATTTCATTAGACACTTCTCCATCCTCCAAACCGGAATCTTTAATTGCATCTTTCATCGCAATATAATTATAAGCAGCTCCGTCCCCCATAAATCTTAATATGCGTCTATCTATTTGTTCTCCAAGATTAATGTCAGGCTTTCCGTGCACTAAACTTCTAAAAGAAAATTCCTCATATTCAGGTGCTTTGGTAATTCCTGAATTAAGATTTTTTAAATTTTTAATTACTGTTTCTTGATTATTTCCAATACAAGAAATAATTCCAAGACCCGTTACTACTACTCTTCTCATTTTATTCTATTTACTAGTATTGAATAATCCAACCTTTATATCTTTTGCTTCATAAATTGGTTTGCCATCTGCTTTTAAAATTCCATCAGCAACGCCAAGAATTAATTTTCTTAAAATTAATCGTTTTAAAGAAATATGATAGGTAACTTTTTTTACAGTTTGAAGAACTTGGCCAGTAAATTTTACCTCTCCCACTCCCAGAGCCCTTCCTTTTCCTGGTTGGCCTAACCATCCAAGATAAAAACCAACTAATTGCCACATAGCGTCTAGACCAAGACAACCTGGCATTACTGGATCATTTTTAAAATGACAATCAAAAAACCAAAGGTTAGATTCAATATCAAGTTCCGCAATAACTTCTCCTTTGGCAAATTCACCACCTATTTCATTAATATGGGTTATTCTATCAAACATTAGCATAGGAGGAAGAGGAAGCTGAGCGTTGCCTTTACCAAACAGTATTCCTTTTCCGCATTCAATAAGTTTTTCGTAATTAAATGAATCCTCTTTCATTAGAATTTTATAGATATAGTTTATTATGATATTTTCAATTAATTCTTTAATTTTTGCTTTATTGTAATTTACAATCAATATTCTTTTTTGTCTTAATATGACTAATAGAAAGTAATTTGACATCTACAAGTGTCAAAATATTATTTTTTTCATTAAACTTAAGTAAAAAGTTAATAGCTTTTTGTGCGGAAATAATTCCTGCTAGTCCAGCTGTAGTTCCCATAATACCAACCGTGTCACATCTTGCTAGTTCTGGTTCATTGTGATTAGGGAAAATGCATTCTAAACATAGATGATTATGAGTAGTATTTTCAAATAAAATCATTTGAATATCAAAACCTACAACTGATATGCTGAGAAGGGGCAGGTTTTTTTTTGTAGTATATTTATTTATCAATCTCATGGTTTCCCAGTTATCTGAGGCATCAATAATAATGGAAGAATTTTTAAGTAAATGTAAGTTATCTTTTGCTATCTTGTGGTTATAAGAATTGATTACAGCATTAGGGTTTGTTCCAAGCAGTTTTTTCTTAGCAATTGTAGATTTTTTCTTTCCAATATCGTGAATAGAATAAAGAGTTTGACGATTTAAGTTAGTTTTTTGAATCGTGTCACCATCAAATATATTTAGCTTTTTAATTCCAGCAGATATTAAATATTGAGCTAAAGGGCAGCCAATTCCTCCTAGCCCAATAATACTAATTTCTTTTTTTTGTAATTCATTAAATTTTTCTTCTTTGAAATCTTTTAGAATAAGTTGACGTGAAAATATTTCTAATTCTTCTTCTGTTATATTCATAATATTTAATTTGTTTTCAATTGACTAATGAATTGGATCAATTCTTTGGCTACATTTGCTTTAGACATTTTTTTTAAATTTTTGACATAGTTATTTTTAATAAATGAAACTTTGTTGTGATCAGATCCAAAAACCTTATTATTATCAATTTTATTTACTATAATTGCGTCACATTTTTTAGATTGTAACTTTTTTTTAGCGTTATTAATATGATTTGTTGTTTCTGCCGCAAAACCAATAACAATATTCGGTCGATTTTTTTTTAATGAAGAGATATTCTGCAGAATATCTCTATTTTTTTTCAATATTATATTTTTTAAATTTTCTTTTTTAATTTTATAATTAAATAATTTTCTAGGAGAAGCGTCACTTACTGCTGCAGTAAATATTGCGATATCAACCCCAGAGTGTTTTTTGGCGGCTGTAAACATTTCTTTGGCTGTTTTAACTTTTATCAGCTTTGCTTGATAGGGTGCCTGGATGTTTGTCGGCCCAGATACTAAAGTTACTTTAGCTCCTGATAGTACCATCTGTTTTGCTACTTCATAACCTTGTTTTCCTGATGAATGATTCGATATGTATCTAATTGGATCAATGGGTTCAAGAGTTGGACCAGCTGTTATCAGACATTTTTTATTTTTAAAAATTTGAGATCTATTTAAATTTTGAATCAATATGCCTTGAATTTTCTTAGCATTTGATAGTCTACCAAGACCAACTTCATCACAAGATAGGTGGCCGTATTCAGGACCAATAAATTCTACACCCATATCCATAAGTTTGGATACATTTTTTTGATTAATAGAATTATTCCACATTTCTGCATTCATGGCTGGAATAAATATAATTTGTTTATTTGAAGCTATCAAAGAAGTGCTAGCTAGATCATCTGCAAAACCATTTGCATATTTGGCTATAATATTAGCTGTTGCCGGGCATACTACAATTAAATCTGTTTTTCGAGTTAGCTTAATATGAAACATTTTATTATTTTTTTCAGAAGAGTCAGAGTATATTTTGCCTTTTATACTTTTTTTTAAATCTTCAAGGTTAGTCATTTTTTTTGCATTGTTAGTAACAATGCAATTAATAAATATCTGTTGATTGCTTAACGCCTTCAAGATCGCATTACATTTTTTTATTGCTATAGAGGCAGAAATTATAAAAAGCATCTTCATAAAACTTTAAATTTTGTACCCTATATGAACAGACACAATGCCGTTAAACATATTTAGGTATTTTGTTCGATAAAATCCAATTTGTGTTAAGTTCGATAATAATTCTTCTTGGCTTGGAAACTGATCAATACTTTCTTGTAGATATTGATAGGCCTCCTCATTTTCAGCTATTTTTTTCCCTATCCAAGGAATGATGTTTTTTTTATAACTTTTGTATATAGAGTTAATTAGACTAGATTTAGGGGAACTAAATTCCAAACAATAAAATGTACCTCCAGGCTTTAAAATTCGCAATGCTTCATTTAGGGCTTTTTTAATATCTGTTACGTTCCTTAAACAAAAAGAAACAATATATTTGTCAAAAAAATTATTTTTAAAGGGCAAGTTTTCTGCATTAGCTTTTACAAAATGTACATTTTTATTTTTAAATCGCTTTTTTCCATATTGTAACATTTCATCATTTAGATCGATAGAATAAATTGAATTAATTTTTTTTTTATTTAAAATAAGATCAATCAAATCACCTGTTCCAGACCCGACATCAATAATGGTATCTGTTAATTGTATGTTCATCAAATCAATTAATTCTTTTTTCCATAATCGATGCGCTCCTAAACTCATAAAATCATTCATTCCATCATATTTTTCTGCTACATTTGTAAAAACTTCTTGCACTAATGATGTTTTTAAGGCTGCAGTTACTTTTCTTTTGCCAAAACTTGTTTTTAGATTATCCATGTTTTTTATATGCCTGAACTTCCAGAAGTAGAGACAACAATTAGAGGATTAAATCCTATAATAAATTGTACGATAATTAATATTAAAATTCATACTCCCAAACTTCGTTTTATTATACCAAAAAATCTTTCTAAAATACACAATGGGAAAAGGATAAAAGAAATAAAAAGAAAAGGGAAATACATACTTTTAAACTTAGAAGATAATTATACAATCATCATTCATCTTGGTATGTCTGGGAGGTTGCGATTATTAAATTGCAACATATTTCACAAACAAAAACATGACCATTTTATTTTAAGAACAAACCAAGATCATTGTTTGGTATTCAATGATGCAAGAAAATTTGGATTAATAGATTATGGCAAAAAAGAGACTATCTATCAAAAAAAATATTTATCGAATTTAGGCAAAGATGCTTTAAGTACTTCTCTTACTTATGAGTATTTGGCATTAAAAATTAGTAAAAAAATTGCACCTATTAAACAAATATTGTTAGATCAAAAAGTCATTGCTGGAATTGGAAATATATATGCAAGCGAGATATTGTTTGATGCCAAAATTTCCCCCTTTTGCAAGGGAAGGGACTTGTCTTTGATTGAATGCAGGAATATAGTGATTTCTATAAGAAAAATACTAAAAAAAGCCATTATCGCAGGAGGTTCCACTCTTAAGGATTATGTTTCAACTGATGGAACAATAGGTAATTTTCAAAAAAATTTTAAAGTTTACAATAAATCTGGACAAAAAATAATAGGAAAACCAATAGTAAAAATTATCCAGTATGGCAGATCAACTTTTTACTGTCCAGATATTCAGATCAAAAAATAAATAAAATGGTTTATTATATTGACTTTAAATCAAGTAAAACTATACGTTCTGGCGAATGGCTAACCATAAATCAGCAAAAAAAAGAACACGTCAGGCATTGAAAAGAAAATTAATTAATAGCCAAATACTTTCTCAACTAAAAACCAATATTAATAAATTTACAGAGTTAATTAAAGCAAAGAACAAAGAAGAAATTGATAAATCTTTTAATTTAGTGAATTCCTCTTTGGCTAAGGCCACGAAAAAAGGTTTAATTAAAAAACAATATATGTCCAGAAAGTTATCCTCGTTATCAAAAAAAACTAAAAATATTTAATTTTTTATTAATTTTTTGACTTTTCTTCTTGCCAAAAATCTCTAAAGAGTGTTGTCTATCATAATAATTTGGTGATTATTTAGTATGTGACTTTTAGTCTTTGCACTGCAAACAAACAAAGACTGGTAGAGGTGAATGAATGAAGGATTCCTTTTTGGATTTTAATGAGAAAAATTGGCCTCTTTTAAAAAGGAATATTAAAAAAATAGTTGGAGATACTGCTTACAATAATTGGTTCAAACAACTCTCTTTTATTTCTATTGAAAACACAACAATAACCTTATCTGTTCCAACTAAATTTTTAAGAGATTGGATAGTCAATAATTATGCTGACAAAGTAAAAAATGAATGTAAAAAATATGTTGAAAATATTGAAATTATAAAATTTGTTGTTAAACCTAATGGAGGAAGAGTAGTCCCAGGAACGGCTAGAACCATAAAAGATACTGATAACCATTGGAAAACAACAATGGATATTCGATCAAATCAAACTTCTTCATATCCAAGTGATTTTGGAGCTCCATTAGATCCTCGTTTTAACTTTGATAATTTTGTGGTTGGAAAGCCTAATGAATTAGCTTTTGCCGCCTCTCAAAGAGTAGCAGAATCTCAAACAGTTACTTTCAATCCATTATTTTTATATGGCGGTGTAGGTTTAGGTAAAACTCATTTAATGCATGCTATTGGGTGGAAGATAAAAGAACAACAACCAGAAAGAAAAGTAATTTATCTTTCTGCAGAAAAATTTATGTATCAATTTGTTAGAGCGTTAAGATATAAAGATACATCTGCGTTTAAAGAACAATTTAGATCCATTGATGTTCTAATGATTGATGATGTACAATTTATTAGTGGAAAAGATAATACACAAGAAGAATTTTTTCATACGTTTAATGCTTTGATAGAACAAAATAGGCAAATTGTTATTTCTGCTGATAAATCACCTTCAGATCTTGATGGAGTTCAAGAAAGATTAAAATCTAGATTGGGATGTGGTTTAGTAGCGGATATTCATCCAACGACGTATGAATTAAGGTTGGGTATATTAATAGAAAAAGCACAAAAGAGGGGTGTTGAAATACCTCCTAAAGTTTTAGAATTTTTATCTCATCGTATTGTTTCTAATGTTAGAGAAATGGAAGGCGCTCTAAATAGATTGGTAGCCCATGCAACATTAGTTGGCACAGCTATTTCAGTTGAAACAGCGCAGATTGTATTGCAGGATTTATTAAAATCAAATAACAAAAAAATTACAATAGAAGAAATTCAGAAAAAAGTTGCTGAACATTTTAATATCAGATTAACCGATATGCATTCTCCACGTAGATCCAGGTCTGTAGCAAGACCTCGTCAAATAGCAATGTACCTAGCAAAATCGATAACTTCCCGTTCACTGCCTGAAATAGGGCGTAAATTTGGAGGAAGAGATCATACAACAGTAATGCATGCAGTGAAAAAAATCGAGGAATTAAAACATGAAGATAACAATTTTAACGAAGATATTGAGTTATTAAAAAGATTAATAGATTCTTAGGATTTTTTAATTATAAATTTATTTAATGAAATTCACTGTTGAAAAAAACACTCTTCTCAAATCGCTTTCACATGTTCAAAGTATAGTTGAGAAAAAAAACACCCTTCCGATATTATCCAATATTTTACTTGATGCAAAAGAAAATTCTTTAATTTTGTCTGCTACAGATATGGATATTTCAATTACTGAAAAATTAAATTGTAATATTATTGAAGAGGGCTCAATCACAGTTTCAGCACATACGCTTTATGATATTATTAGAAAGCTACCAGATACAAGTGAAATTGAAATAATATCTAATGATGGGAAAATAATAAGTCTTAGATCTGGAAAGTCAAAATTCTCTTTAGGATGCCTACCTAAAAAAGATTTTCCAATTATAGAGATTAGTGATTTAGAAATTGAAATTAATATAGATTCTCATAAATTTCTGAGGTTAATGGATAAAACTCGTTTTGCAATATCGAATGAAGAGACAAGATATTTTCTTAATGGAATTTATTTTCATAAAAAAAAAGAAGATCATTCAAATTTATTATCTGTTGTAGCAACTGATGGACATAGATTGGCAAAAATAGATTTTAATTTTAATGAAGACTCTGAAGAAATTTCAGGAGTTATTGTACCTAAAAAAACAGTTAATGAGCTGTGTAAATTACTTGCTGAATACGACGGTTCAATAAAAATTAATTTGGATTCTAATAAAATAGTTTTTTTTATTAATGAATCAATCTTAATATCAAAATTAATAGATGGAAACTTTCCAGATTACGACCGTGTTATACCAAATGATAATAATCATATTTTAAAGATTAATAGGCATGATTTTAGCATGGCCGTTGACCGCGTAAGTACAATCACAACTGATAAATCTCCTATTATTAAATTTAAACTTCTTAATAATGTAATGAATTTGTCTTCAGTGAATTCTGATAGTGGTACAGCAACTGAAGATATTACAACCATATATTCTGGTAACGAAATAGAGATTGGTTTTAACTCAAAGTATATATTAGAAATGATTAATAATCTTGAAGACGATGAAATTACATTAAGCTTTAAGGATTCATCTTCTCCCGTTATGGCTACTGAAGAATCCAATCCTAATTTAATATATGTTTTGATGCCTATGCGAGTATAGTTTTCCTTGGGTTATTTTAGAAGCATTAAATTAAAGAACTATAGAAATTTTTTAGATTCATCTTTCGAATTTGATGATAAATGCAATATTATTATTGGGAAAAATGGTTCAGGGAAAACAAATGTTTTAGAATCGTTGTCTTTATTTGAAAAAGGAAGAGGATTTAGGAAAGAAAAAATTATTAATCTAGTCAACTATGAAACAAATGAAAAAAATTTTAATATACGTTCAATTTTCCATCATGAAGATACTGATTATACTGTTGATGTTTCCAATATTGACAAAAATGAAAAAAATTTAAAAAAAATATTCATTAATAATAGTTCTGATGTAGATTCTTTAAAGTATTTTGAAAATTTATTATCCTTTATTTATTTTTTGCCTGGAATGGAGAGACTATTTGTTTCTTCACCATCATCTAGAAGAAATTTTATTGATAGGCTAATTTATTCTAAAGATAAAAAATATAATTTACTTATTAATAATTATAAAAAATTAATTCATGCAAGACATAAAATATTACAAAATTTTCATTATGATGAGATATGGATCAGTAAATTAGAAAATAATATTGTTAATTTTGGAATCGAAATCTATAAAAAAAGATTTGAGCAAATTGATACATTAAATTCAATTTTAATAAAATTGGATATTTTGAAAAATTTATCTTTTAAATTTATTTTAAAAATCACTGATACATTTATTGAAAAAAATTTAAATATTGATGATTTGGATAGGGAATTTTTTAATTCTGAACTAAGACAAAATAGGAAAATTGATTCTTTAACAGGAGGCTGTTCTATTGGACCTCATAGATCAGATATTATTGGATATAAAATTAATACTAATTTTACTATCAATCAATTATCTACTGGCCAGCAGAAAGCTGCAGTATTGCTGCTTATTATTGCACAATGTAAATATTTAATTGAGGAGAATAACTTAAAACCAATTATTTTATTGGATGAAATTTGTTCTCATCTAGATAATGATAATCGTGAATTATTATTATATTTAATAGGTAAGTTAGATGTGCAAGTTTTTATGACAGGCACCGAAAAAAAATTTTTTTCTTTTCTGTCTACAAAGGCTTACTATTATAATATAACCTAATTTATGAGTTCTTCTGGTTATTCATCTGAGTCTATTAAGGTTTTAAAGGGGTTGGAGGCCGTAAGAAAAAGACCAGGAATGTATATTGGCGATACAGATGACGGGTCTGGCTTGCATCAAATGATTTATGAAGTTGTGGATAATTCTATTGATGAAGCTCTAGCTGGATTCTGTACGGATATTTCAGTTTTCTTAAATCCTGACGGAACTATTACTGTTGAAGATAATGGAAGGGGCATTCCTATTGAAGTTCATAAAACGGAAGGAGTTTCTGCTGCACAATTGATAATGACTGAATTACATGCAGGAGGAAAATTTGATCAAAATAGCTATAAAGTTTCGGGTGGATTACATGGAGTGGGGGTCTCTGTTGTGAATGCCCTATCAGAAAAATTAGAATTAGAGATTAGTAGAAATGGGAATTTATATTTTATGGAATTTACTCATGGGTCTGTTAAAACAAAATTAAAACAGATTGGAAAATCAAAAAATATTGATAGTAAAAATACAGCTACTGGAACAAAAATAACATTTTTACCTTCAAATAAAACATTTCAAAATATTGAATTTAATTTTAATACAATTGAAAATAGATTACGCGAGTTAGCTTTTTTAAATACAGGGGTTAAGCTTATTTTACTAGACAAGCGTTCTTCCGAAGAAAAAAAAGTAGAATTTAAATTTGAAGGTGGAATTAACGAATATGTTAAATATTTAAATCAAAGTAAAAACCCTATACATTCCATACCAATTTATTTTAATGCAAGTAAAAATAATGTGAATATAGAATGCGCAATTCATTGGACAGATAGTTATCATGAAAATACTTTATGTTTTACTAATAACATCGCCCAAAGAGATGGGGGCACACACTTAGCTGGATTTAGGGGTGCCTTAACAAGAAGTATCGTAAACTATATAAATTCAAAGTATAAAAATAATATTAATATTACAGGTGATGATGCTAGAGAAGGATTAACATGTGTCATTTCTGTGAAACTTCCAGATCCAAAATTTTCAAGCCAAACAAAAGATAAGCTTGTTTCATCAGAAGTTCGTCAAGTTGTTGAATCAGTATGTCTAAATAAACTTGAACAATGGATGGAAGAAAATCCTTCTGAAATCAAAAAAGTAATTGATAAGGTCCTAGAGGCTTCAACAGCAAGAGAAGCTGCAAGAAAAGCTAGAGAGTTAACTAGACGCAAAACAGGATTGGAGAGTTCTTCGTTGCCTGGGAAATTAGCTGATTGCCAAGAAAAAAATCCTGAGGAATCAGAAATATTTATTGTTGAAGGGGATTCCGCCGGAGGTTCTGCAAAGCAAGGAAGAGATAGGAAAAATCAAGCAATTCTTCCTTTAAGAGGAAAAATTTTAAATGTAGAAAGAGCCAATCCCAAACAAATTTTAACAAGCAATGAAATTGGAATATTAATAAAGGCAATTGGTGCCGGAGTTGGAAACCCTACTGGCAATGAAGAAGAAGATAAAGCTGATGGTAAATTTAATCTAAAAAAAATGAGATATCACAAGATAATAATTATGACAGATGCAGATGTGGATGGAAGTCATATTAGGACACTACTTTTAACTTTTTTTTATCGTCATATGAAACCTATGATTGAGTCTGGGAGATTATATATTGCTCAACCACCATTATATCGTGCAAAAAAAGGTACTTCAGTTCAATATTTAAAAGATGAATTAGAAATGGATGAATATTTAATTAATGAAGGTTCAAAAAATTTAATATTTGAAACTCCCACATCTGATAACCGGGTAAAAAAAATTACAGGAAAAGATCTCTTTAGTATTATTAATTTGGCAAAAAAATCCCAAAAACTTATTTTACCTTTAACAAGAAGAATAGATAATAAGAAAGTTATAGAACAGGCTTCAATAATTAAAGCTCTAAATCAAAAAAATCTTAATGATCCAAAAATTGGAATTGAAATTGCTAAATATTTAACTCTTAGACTAAATACAATTGAATCAAAAATTTGGAATGTTAAGTATGATGATGGAAAATTGATAATAATAAAAGAAGAACGAGGAGTCAAACAAACTTTTGAAATAAATAAAGAGTTTCTTATAACTCCTGAGGCTAAATTGCTTAATGATTTGCGAAATGAATTAATGGATAATTTTGGAATTTTGAAAAATGGTTGTGCAGGCGTTATTAAAAATGCAACTATGGAATATAAAATTAATGGACCTCTTGAATTGATTGATAAAGTTCTTGAAATTGGAAAATCAGGTATTCAAATTAATAGATACAAGGGACTAGGGGAAATGAACCCAGATCAATTATGGGAAACAACACTTGATAAAAATTTCCGCTCTTTGTTATTAGTCAAAATAGATGAAGTTAATGAGACAAATACTCTTTTTGAAACATTAATGGGTGATGTGGTAGAAGGCCGGAGAAATTTTATTCAAGAAAATTCACTTAAGGTTGTAAACTTAGATATTTAGCAGAATATCTATATGAATTACTCTATAAAATTAGACAATATTCCAAATAATATTTTATTAATAAACTTAATTAAAATTAGATGGTTAGCTATTTTTGGTCAACTGTCTGCTATTTTAATTTCCTATTATTATCTAGAAATTTTCATACCGGTTTTTTCTTGTTTCTTAATTATTGTTGTGTCTGCGTTTGTTAATTTATTTAGTCTTTTTAGAAAAAAAATTAATAATTATTTATCAGATAATGAAGCTTTTTATTTTTTGTTATTTGATACATTGCAATTGGGCATTCTTTTGTATTTGACAGGAGGAATTTACAATCCCTTTTCTCTATTATTAATTGCCCCTTTGATTATTTCTGCATCATATTTGCCAATAGTCTTTTCAGTTATTCTCTCTTTATTGTCTATTATAACAGTTATCTTAATTAGTTATTTTTATATTCCAATAACTTGGAATGATTCTTTTACCGTTCCTAATGTTTTCAGATATGGCTTAAGTTTATCATTGATAATTTCTTTAATATTTATTGCCATTTACGTTTATCTTCTTGCGAATTCATCCAGAAATATTTCTCAAGCTCTTTTTCATACTAGATCAGTTCTTGCAAATCAAAAAAAATTATCTGAAATAGGCTCTTTGAGTGCAGCTGCTGTTCATGAAATAAGCACTCCACTTAACACTATTTTTTTAATTTTAAATGATTTGCGTGACGAAAAGTTTGTAAGGAACAATAGTGAAATAAAGAAAGAAATTGAATTATTAAAATCCCAAGCAGAAAAATGCAGGGCCATTTTACTGACTCTTTCCCGGAATCCTCAAAATTTAAAAGATAAATTTTTTGATAATACTACTCTTTCAAACATAATTAAATTAAACTTTGATAAATTTAATAATAGGAAAATTAAGCTAGAAATTAACATTATTCCAAAAGGTAATGAACCATTTGTGTTTTTCAAAGATGAATTGATGTATGGTTTAGGTAATATTATTCAAAATGCTATTCAACACGCCAATTCAATTGTCAAAGCAGATATATATTGGAATGAAGCTCAATTTAAAATCATCATTAATGACGATGGAAATGGTTTTCCAAAAGAAATATTTGATAAAATTGGAAATCCTTATATCTCAAAAAATAATAATGGTATGGGCCTGGGTATTTTTATTGCAAAGAATTTAATAGAAAATATTGGGGGTTCAATTTTTTGTAAAAATGAAAAAGACGATGGAGCAAGTGTTGAAATAATTATTATCCGTGATACTTAAACTTTATGAATAGAGAATTATTAATTGTTGATGACAATGTTCCTTTTAGAATCAGATTATCAAAATCGATGGAAAAAAAAGGATTTGTAGTTGAATCTTTTTCAAATTCAGAACAAACCAAAAGAAGAATTGCAGAAAAAAAATTTGATTTCGCAATAGTTGATATGAGATTGGAAGACGGTTCGGGTTTAGAGCTTATTAAATTTATTAATTCTAAGCATTCTAATACAAAATGCCTTTTATTAACCGGGTATGGAAATATAGCCACAGCTGTTGCAGCTATTAAGTCAGGTGCAATAGATTATTTACCCAAACCTGCAGAAATCGATCAAATATTTGAAGCTTTAACTACTTCAAAAGATTCTTTGCCTCTACCTCCCGATAATCCTATGACTGCTGATAGAGTACGATGGGAACACATTCAAAGAGTATTCACTCAGTGTAACCGCAATGTTTCTGAAACAGCTAGAAGGCTTAGAATGCATAGAAGAACTCTTCAGCGAATTCTTAATAAGCATGCACCTAAAGAATAATGCAAATAGAGCTAACAATTTTAATTCCGGTTTATAATGAAGTAAATCTGCTTGAAAAATTTGTTAATAATTTAGTTAATACTTTTGACAACATAACAGCTAAATACATTTTTATTGATGATGGATCAACAGATGGAAGCAATGAATGGCTTTCAAAAAATATACCGATAATATGTAAATTATATAAATATGATTTAATTCTCTTAAAAAAAAATGTTGGTAAAGGTTTCGCAATAAGACAAGGTATTAAGAAAATTGAAGGTGATTATGTTTTATGTATAGATTCAGATCATGAATATGATCCAAAAGATGGTTTGGAAATTTATGAAATTGCAAAAAAAAACAATTATATTAATGTAATTTATGGTTCAAGATATTTAGGAGGAAAAATCCAACTAAGAAAAAATTATTTTCACGATTTAGCAGTGAGAATTAATACTTTTATTTTTAATATTCTTTTTGATCAATCAATTACAGATTTACATACTGGTACTAAAGTAATTAAATCAAAATTAATAAAAAATATAGAGCTAACTTTAAATCGTTTTGGTTTAGAAATTGATATGAGTAGTCAAATAGCAAAAAAAAATTATAATATTTACGAATATGGAATAAGCTATGTAGAAAGAACAAGTAGTGAGGGTAAAAAAATTACTTTTGTAGATGGTTTATTAAGTTATTACTTTCTATTTCAAACTCGTTTTTTACAAAACGATGCTGCCACATCAATATCAATTTTATATTCACTTTGTTTTATGACCTATTCAGGAACATACTTTGGAATGGGTTTGGGCAAAATAATGATTGTAGTAATTTTCATGCTTATTGGTTTAATGTTAGGAATTAATCGTAAGATAATTCCACTTTCATTAATTTTTTTAAGTATTTTTGTAGGAAGTCTTTTCAGTTCAGGAAATGGAAGAATATACCCAATTATTATTTTATTTATAATAAGCTTTATTTTATCTAAGAAAATAGCAAAGAAATATAAGTATACGAAAAAAGGTTCATTTATGAAATATTTGTTGTAGTTTGTTTATTTTACCAAATTTAAAAAAACATCCTCCAAATCCCCTTCATCAGTATTAATTTCAGTGAATTTTAAATTGTTTTTTTTCAATATTTCTATTATTTCTATCAATTGGTAATCATTTTTATTATATTCTAATGCTAATGAGCTATCTTTTATATCAGGCTTAAATTTTTCTAATTCCTTTGGTAAAATATCGATTATATTTTCTAATATAAAGGTTACTTTTTTATTGATTAATAAATTTAAAATATCTGATTTTTTTTTATTTACTATAATTGATCCTTTATTCATAATAAGAATATCGCTGCACAAATTTTCAGCTTCTTCTAGATAGTGAGTAGTTAAACAGATAGTTTTACCTAACTGATTTAGTTCTTTTATATAAGACCATAGGCTTTGACGTAATTCAACATCAACACCAGCTGTTGGCTCATCAAGGATAATAATATCAGGATTATGGACTAGTGACTTCGCAACTAATAATCTTCTCCTCATACCTCCTGACAAAGTTCTAGCATAAGAGTCTCTTTGTTTTTCCAATCCAAGTTTTTTTAATATATTTAATGTATTTCTTTTATTCATAGGGACACCATATAATCCCGCTTGTAGTTCAAGAAGTTCATAGGGGGTAAAAAAAGGATCAATGTTTAGTTCTTGAGGAACTATTCCTATTTTTTTTTTACATAATTTTGTTTCCTTATCAGCATTTATTCCTTGAATAAATATTTCACCACTATCTTTGTTAACTAATCCCGCTAAAATATTTATAAAAGTTGATTTACCTGCGCCATTTGGTCCTAACAATCCAAAAATTGAACCACTCGGTATCTTGACAGAAAAATTAATTAGAGCTCTTGTTTGTAATTTATCTTTGTAAAATGTTTTATTGATATTCTCTGCACTAATTGCGATCATTGTAATATATTTATAGATATTTTTGTTTTTTAGCAATTATACAGTAAAATATATTGTGATTATTTTCTTTAAATATAATTAATTTTATTCTACTTAAAACAGCACAAACTTTTAAAAAAAAATTTATTAAAGACTTTTTACTAAGTTTTGCTGCCAAGGTATTGTTATTTGATTTTAGTATTATTTCTGATATTCTATTAAAACCATCATTATTTATTATGTTTATTTCTTCCATTTTTATTTAATTTGTTTTTGAAAGTTTTTTTGATAATAATAGTGATATCCCAATTATAAAAAATGTTCCAATACCATGCCAATTTTTTAATAAGCTGCCAGTAGACATAATAGGCCAAAAAATAATAACTAAACTTATAAAACCAATTTTTGAAGAATATAAATGTCTACTTTTGTAAAAACTTTTAAATATATAAAATATAAATATAATAAACATTAAAAAACCAATAATGCCTGCTTCAATCAACCATTGTAAATAAAAATTATGAGGATGTGATGAACAATTCCCATAATTTTTTGATAGAAATTTATATTTCTTATTATTTTTACAAACTTCTTCATAATTATTTAGTCCTACACCAGTAATTTTATTATCTAGCCACATTTTATAACTAGTTGAGTAAATTTTATAGTAAACTGATTCTTTAAAGTTACTTAAAACTGAAATGAATTCTGGTTGTACTTTTATTTCTTTAAAACATTTTAATTTTTTGTTATTTTCACAGTTATATTCTTTCTCTAAAATTAAACCCAGATGATGCGGCGAAGATTCAATTACTTTAAAATCATTGAAACTAGTATGATTTTTGGTGATAGCTAGTATACTAATAAAAAGAGTGATAATTAAAAACAAAAATAATTTTCTATAATCTTTAAACAAAAATATAAAAATTAACGATCCTAGAAGGAATGTTGCTACAGCCATTTTTTCACCACTTAAAAAAATTATAATTCCGGTTGATAAATAATACAAAGAAATAATAATTTTTGTATATTTGTAATTTTTGTAAAAATATAAAAATAAAAACAATGATATAAAAAAAAACTTAGACAAATGCGATCCAGGAACCTGATCATTAAATGGACCTGTTAACCTTCCATAGT
>Ga0207991_1000290_pt1 | contig 35338 bp, 34 predicted proteins | sample ETN07SmetaG_FD_185786 | JGI IMG/M metagenome (GOLD analysis project Ga0207991, IMG submission 185786) | Marine microbial and viral communities from oxygen minimum zone, Eastern Pacific Ocean - ETNP2014F14-07SV275 (SPAdes) (version 2) | ecosystem: Environmental > Aquatic > Marine > Oceanic ...
TGCATATTTATTAAAGCCTGAATTATTTAAATTTAAAAATGTGAATGTAGAAATCGAAAAGGGAGGGATCTTTACTCGTGGCACAACAGTGGTTGATTATTGGGGAGTAACAGATCGTATACCTAATGTGCAGTGGGCGTATGAAGTGGATGATGAGGGATTTTTTGATCTACTTAATCAATATCTTTCAAAGATATAATAGTATTTTAATCGAAAAAAATGACCATCCGATGAAATGATGAATTTTTTCTATAACCAACCAGAGAGAATAGGGATTAATTACGTAAAGGTTTCCCTTTTTTAAGCATGTAACTAATTCTGTCTTGAGTAAGTTTTTCACCACCGAGAGAAATAAATGCTTCTCTTTCAATATCTAAAATATATTGTTCGTCCACGGTTTTGGTAAGTCCAGCTTTATCGCCACCTGTCATGACATAGGCTAATTTTTCGCCAATGAACATATCATGCTCGGAGATTTTACCCTGCATCTTGAACCCTTTTAAAGCCATAGACAAGGCAGTTCGACCACCAGCGCCGGGAAGTTTCAGATTATCTCGATATGTTGGAGGTTCATATCCATCAGCTAATTCTAGCGCTTTATTTTTTGCGGTTTGAATTAAGTGATCTCGATTCAAAACGACTGTATCATCTTTTTTTAAATAGCCGAGATGTTTTGCTTCATCTGCGCTTGTAGCCACTTTTGCAAAACCAACTGTTTCAAATGTTTTCTGAATTTTTTGAAATGCCCCCATGCGACCGGTTCCGCCATCCATGGCATTCAGGATCATACGAAGGTTGCCACCGCCACCGGGAATGAGTCCCACGCCAACTTCCACAAGTCCCATGTACGTTTCAGCTGCTACCACTCGATGTGCTGCTGGTTGAATGATTTCAACACCACCACCCAAGGTTAATTGAAAGGGGACTGCCACAACGGGACCTTTTGAGAAACGAATTCGCTGTGTGGTATCTTGAAGTGTTTTTATAGCAAAATCCAATTCATCCCACATATTATTTTGACATAATTCTAAAATGAGATTCAAATTGGCGCCGGCACAAAAATTTGCACCTTGATGCCCTAAAACCATGGATTTATAATCACCGGTTTCAATTAAATCTAGAGCAAAATTTATCATTTCTATGTAAGAGCCATCAATGGGATTCAGGGTGGGCTGTAAAATAGAATGAAATTCTACATTGAGAATACCGTCACCTAAATCATTCACGCTGGCACTTAAATCACGTTTAAGCGTTTTATTGCCTGTTTTATAAATGGCTAGATTTATCACTTTTGGATTGGATTTAATGGTAACGGGGTGTTTTTCAATAGGACACCAATATGTCTGTTCACCATTTTCAGTAGTGTAAAAAGTATCGCGACCCGATTCTAACATATCCAAAATCCACGATGGTACTTTCTTCCCTTCGGTTTTCATACGATCTACAGATTTTTGAACCCCAATTGCATCCCAACTTTCGAAGGGCCCCTTTTCCCAGCCAAATCCCCATTTCATGGCATTGTCAATATTCACAATATCATCTGAGATTTCTGGAATTCGGTTGGCACTGTAGATCAATGTTTTAGCTGTAATTTCCCAAAAATATTTACTGCCACGATCGTCACCATAACAAAGAGCTTTGAGTTTATCTGGCAGTTTTTGTCGATCTTTTGCGATTCGGAAACAATCAAACCGGACTTTTTCTTGGGGTGTATATTCACCTGTTTTAAAATCCACAGAATGGATGGACCGGTCTTCATTTTTTTTATAAAAACCTGCTTTCGTTTTTTGACCCAAACGGCCCGAATCAATTAGTTGATTGAGAATATCTGGGATTATAAACATGTCTCGCTCTTCATCATCTAATGCTTTTTCATATGTTGTTTTTGATACATGTCTCATTGTATCTAATCCAACAACATCAGCTGTACGAAAAGTGGCACTTTTGGGTCGTCCGGAAATCGGTCCAGTTAATTTATCAACTTCCTCGACCGTAAGGCCTTGTTTAATAGCGAGATTCATGGTGGTCATCATTCCATACACTCCGATTCTATTTCCAATAAAGTTAGGTGTATCTTTTGCATGAACGATGCCTTTTCCCAGCACTGATTCACCAAATTCAACCAATGTATTATAGGTTTTATCAGAAGTTTGCTCTCCACGAACCAGTTCCAGCAGTTGCATATATCTAGGTGGATTAAAAAAATGGGTTATCATGAAACGCTGTTTCACATCATCGGGGAGAGATGAAGTTAAATCTGTCAGTGGAATTCCTGATGTATTAGATGTAAGAATTGCAGTGTCTTTTAAATGGGGGAGAAGGTTATTATAAACTTTCTCTTTAATATCTAATCGCTCCACAACGGCTTCCAAAACCCAATCCACTTCAGCGATCTTTTCAATATCATTATCGTAGGTACAGGACGTTACTAATTCAGCATTTTTGGGTTTGTAAAGCGGAGCAGGTTTTAAAGATGTCAGTGAGTCCACTCCATTTTTTGCCAACTCATCATTAATGTCAAATAGGTAAGAAGGAATGCCTGCATTTGCGAGATGACCTGCAATTTGAGCCCCCATCACACCGGCACCGAGAACGGCAACTTTTTCAATATTTTGAGACATAATTTCCTCTATCGTTCAATTATGGTTGCGATACCTTGTCCGGAACCGATACACATAGTGGCGAGTCCAGTTTTGGCATCCTGTTGTTCCATCACATTTAGCAAGGTTGTAATGATGCGTGCTCCCGAACATCCTAGGGGATGTCCCAAAGCAATAGCGCCACCATTCAAATTCACTTTCAATTTATCCCATCCACTTTGTTCTATCACATAAAGAGATTGTGCTGAAAATGCTTCATTGAGTTCAATTACATCTATATCGTCTAGGGAAAGTCCTGTTTTTTCCAAAACTTTTTCGGTAGCAGGAATTGGACCAATCCCCATTCTTTTCCAATCTACGCCGGCAACAGATCGACCTTTAATAGTGGCTCGGATCTTAAGTCCATTTGCTTCCGCAAATTCTCGACTTGTAATCAATATAGCGGAAGCGCCTATAGAAATCGGGCTGGAAGTAGCCGGAGTTATGGTCCCATTTTCTATAAAAGCAGGGTTTAAACTTTGGATCTTTTCCAGATTTGGTTGTCTCGGACCTTCATCTTTATCAACAGTGACTTCACCATAAACATCAATAGGAATGACCTCATTGTCGAATCGACCATTCGCCCAGGCATCCAGTGCTTTGTTATGGGATTCCATTGCAAACTCTTCCTGGGCATCTCTGGAAATATTTCCCTCTTCAGCTAAAGTTTCTGCTGTCTCTCCCATACCGATATAATATTCCTGTTCAGCTAATTCCGGGTGAAAATCAGGATTGAATCCACCCATAGGAACAGAAAACATATCTTCCACACCGCTGGCAATTCCAACCTCAATATCTCCCGATTCAATTTTAGTGCTAATCTGGTGGACTGCATCCATGGAAGAACCACAGAATCTATTAACCACAGAACCACCCGTTGTCTCCGGAATATTTGCAAGAATAGCTACGCCTTTTGCCATGAGCATTCCTTGAGGCCCTTCGGGAAAAGCGCACCCTAAAATTAGGTCTTCGATTTTACCAGGATTAATAGAAGAATTTCTAGCCAACAATCCTTTTACCACTTGGGCGGCGAGATCATCTGGGCGAATTCCAACCATATTCCCATTCTTTATGCCAATGGGTGAACGGACAGCATCAATAATGACAGATTTAGACATAATTTTTCCTTATGAACGGTTTTCACGGTAGAATAAAAAATCATTCAAATCAAAATTCTCAATTTGAATTTGAGATAATTTCCGATGCTTTTTCCCCCGCCGTGTTAGACAGGGTGCTAATTTTTTTAATAAAGGTATTTTCATGATTGTTTTCCTTTTAGAATGGGTAATTATTTTGGGTGTACATAAAGTCAGCCAAAGATTGTTTAAGAGAAATTATATCTGTGGTAAGTGTCATTTGGGACTCTAATTGGATAATCGTATCTTTGAAATTTTCAGGGATTGTTTCCATGAAAATCTTGTTCAAACAGATATTGGATAAGGATTTCACTTCCAGTAAAGATTCAGCCGTGAAAATTCGTGCGATAACTGAACTCATGTTTGAAACACCATTGGAAGATTGACTTTGTCTTGCACGGGAGATGACCGAACCGGAAGTATAAATGTAGGTAAAAATATCTGCCAATGCTTCGCTTAACTGTTGCTCGTGTTTCAAATCCTGGCCATATTCGCATAATGCTTCCTGGAAGACCATGGATGCCAATCGTTTAGCTGATTCAAGTGCAAATTTTTCTGAGTGAAAAATGTCTCCTGTTAGGTCGGGAGGTTCTGTTGATAAAAAATCATCAATGTCTCTTAAATAATCTCGGAGTGAAATTTCTTCCATAAGGACTTTTTTCATCATATATCCAGTCACAATTGCACGGTTTATTTCATTGGTCCCTTCCCAGATTCGATTAATTCTGTCATCTCGGTAAGCCCGAGCCGTTGGATATTCTTCTATAAATCCATATCCACCATGAATTTGGAGTGTTTCATCCACAACTAGGTCTGATGTTTCGCTACCAAACACTTTTGCCATGGATGCTTCAATTGCGAATTTTTCCGTGGCTTCGCCCATTTTTATATAATAATTCGGTTCAGATTTATCCAACTCATCTATAACTCCTTGAATAAGTCCAACTGTTCTGTATAGCATAGAATCTGCTGCATAAATTCGAACCGTTATGTCAGCAATCTTCCCTTTTATGGCATCAAATTGTGCAATCGGTTGCCCAAATTGTTGTCGGTCCTTTGCATAACTTATGGCATACTCGAGTCCTAATTTAGAACCACCAATACAGGCAGCCGCTAATTTATACCGACCTACATTTAATGCATTAAATGCAATGGTAGCACCTTTCCCTACTTTAAAAAGAAGATTCTCAGCCGGAACTATAGCATTGGTGAATTTTAAAGGCGTGGTAGATGATCCTTTCATTCCCATTTTCTTTTCTTCTGCGCCTACATCAAATCCTTCTGTATCTCGATCGATTATAAATCCTGAAAATTTATCACCATCTACCTGTGCAAGAACTGTAAAAACATTCGCCCAACTGCCATTACTGATAAATTGTTTGTCTCCATTTAAAATATAATGTTTCCCATCTTCTGATAAGTAGGCGGTAGTTTTACCTGAAAGTGCATCAGATCCTGCACCAGGTTCTGTTAAAGCATAAGCACTAACCCATTCACCTGTCATCATTTTGGGAAGATATTTTTCTTTTTGTGCAGGGGTTCCGTAGAAAACAATTCCCATACTTCCAATTCCTGTCTGAACAGAAAAGGTGCAAGAAAATGATGGAGATCCGCCACGAGCCATGCCCTCCATAACAATACAAGATGTGATTTTATCCAGTTCAGTTCCGCCGTATTCTTCGGGTGTATCCACGCCAATTAATCCCAATTCACCCATTTCTCGAAGGAGTCCTAAACTTAATTCTTTATCCAATTTATCAATGGCTTCGGCATTTGGTAATATTCGGTCTCTTGCAAATTCCTGTACCATTGCATCAATATCTTGTTGATCTTCGGTAAAAGTTTCACGGCAAAATACTTTTGTATCATTAACCGGAGAAATGAGCCATTGTCCACCGGATTTTATTTTAAGTTCTTTTCTGTCCGTCATTATGTTTTCCTATTTTTTTACTCCAGCAAGGATGAATTCTGAAATGGTATGAATATATTCATGTGCTTCTACACCAGATTTATTAAAGAGAGTAAACCAGTTGATTCCTTCAATATTAATTAAGATAGAAAGAGCCGTGATTTGTGGGTCCACCTTTTTGAATTCGCCAGAATTCACACCTTTCTCAATAATTGTTACAATGTATTTTAAAAATTCTGAATAAACCTTTTGAAGTTTATCATTAAAATCAGAATCTCTTCCACTCAAAGACCAGAATTCAACTAGTATTTTAAAAGCAGCTGGATCTTTGTCAAACTGTTTCATAAAGTAATCAAAAAGACCTTTCAATTGTGCAGAAGCAGTAGAATGCTTCTCAAGGTTTTCAATAAACCCTGAATTATAATTTTTGACCCAATGATCCACTAACGACAAATAAACTTCTTTCTTTGATTTGAAATACCAATATATGGCGCCCTTTGAAAGTTTGGATGATTGGACAATATCGTCCATGCGACTTCGTTCGTATCCCTTCTCTACAATGACGGATAGTGCAGCTTCTAAGATCTGCTCTTTTCGTTGATCTTTTTTATCTTGATTCATTAATAGACTGACCAGTCGGTATATATTAATGAAAAATAAGATTTAAAAGCAATTTAATTATTGGATTAGTTGTTTAAAGATTTGACGAATGAATGTCAAATTATTATTCATTCAAGCGACCTAGACGACGATATTTTTCTTTGTATTTTTCCCAGAGATTTTTTTGTCTGTCGCTTAGGTCCACTTCTCGTCCCTGAATAAAGGCTTTTGTGGGGTTGGTAGTCTGGATGAGGGGGTGTGCGTCTGCGATAAAGAAAGTTGCATCTTTACCCGGTTCTAACGACCCAACGTATTCGTCAACACCTAAAATTTCAGCAGCAGATAAGGTTATAGCACGCATGGCCTCACTTTTAGGGAGTCCCCAGGCGGCTGCGCGCATGGCTTCATTGGGAAGTGTCCTCACATGTCCATCAAAGGGGTAACCTGGATCGGTTGAGATACAAAATCGAACACCTGCTTCATGTAGCATTGCTGGAACTTTATACGGCGTATGGATAGGTTCAAACCTCCGCCGTGGTGTTGTTTGGACACTCAAAAGAATAACTGGAATATTATGTTTCACTAGCAATTCAGGATTTCTCCAAGCATCCCATCCGCCAACAATAACAATATTGAAATCATGTTTATTTGCCCATTTTACCGCTGCTTCAATTTGTCGTATATCATTTGCATGAATATGAATCGGTTCTTTATGAATAATAAAAGGCACCATAGATTCAAGCCGAAGGTCGGATTGCTGTTTTTGTTCTGCTTTTCGCTCTCTTACGGTTCTTCGTTGATGATAAGCTCGTACATCTCGCACAAGTCGATCAATTTCACGAATAGCTTTATTATATCCATCACGTTGGTCTTTTTCTTTCTTTTTAGCATCTTTTCTAAGATTAAGATGCATATTTGGCCAATTTAGATTCAGTGCTGTTGGGTGTTTTAATGTGGCATCTTCCCACGTCCAACCATCCAGCATCATGACTGATGATTGACCTGAAATTAGTCCAGATGAAGGGGCAGAATTAACAATGAGTACCCCGTTTGAACGTGTTACGGGAATCAAATCTGAATCAGGATTATAACTTACATTTGCCCTAACATTTGGATTAATCTCTCCAATTTCTGAATGATCATTGGTTTGTTTTACAAGACCAATTTCCGTTAAACCGATACGTGTATATCCGGCAATGTATCCAGGGACCACATGTTTACCGTAAATATCATACACATCCGTTTCAGGGGATGGTTGAATCATTTCATCAATAGTAACAATTTTTCCATTAGCAAACAGGAGATCATGCCCTTCAAGAATTTCGCCAGAAATAGTATGAAGCGTTCCACCTTTTAATAGTATTGGTCGCTTTTGGTCTGTGCCTGGAATTTGGTCATTTGTAAAAAGGAAAGAAATGAAAAGAATTGATAGTAAATATCTCATTAATTCACCTCCCATCCAAATAGATGTTTGTCACCTATTTCACAATTATGTCCATGGTGAGGAGATGCACCGTTTGGCTTCATTTCTTTCCCCCCGGAACTGGATGTGGTAGATAAAATTTTCTGGATTAAATCTTGTCGAATATTTTTATCACGTTCTTCCAATTTATCATTTTCATCAACGGAGAAATAGCGGGTGCCCTCGATCCAGGTTTCTTGTACGTGTGAATAAATATCTAAAGGTGCTCCATCCCAAATCACAAAATCAGCATCTTTACCTTCTTCAAGAGAACCAACCCATTTGTCGATCCTCAACTGTTTTGCCGGATTAAGGGTAACGAATTTCAATGCATCTTCTTCTTCAAGTCCTCCATACTTGACCGCTTTCACCGCTTCTGTATTCAAACGGCGAGCTAACTCATCATCATCAGAATTAAAAGAAACGAGAACATCATTTTTCGCCATTAAAGTTCCGTTATAGGGGATAGCATCAATCACTTCATACTTATACTGCCACCAATCGGAAAAAGTGGATGCACCAGCACCGTGTTCTGCGATTCGTTCTGCAACTTTATATCCTTCAAGCACATGTTGGAAAGTGGCAATGGTAAACCCAAAATCTTCCGCAATTCGAGTCAACATTAAAATTTCATCCTGACGATATGAATGACAGTGAAGGAGTCGTGTCCCTTCTAATATTTCTGCCAGAGCCTCTAATTCCAGATCTATTCTTGGTGGAACATTTTTCCGTTGTTTTTTAGAGTTTCGATCATAAGTTTTATGACGATGACGATAGTCTTGTGCTGCTCGAAAAGCATCGCGAATGACTTGTTCAACACCCATTCGAGTTTGAGGATAGCGTTTTCCTGGCCAATTTGCTTGTTTTACATTTTCACCCAAAGCAAATTTGATTCCTTGCGGCGCTTTTTTAAATAATAAATCTTCTGGTCCAGCCCCCCAACGGAGTTTGATCACAGCATTTTGTCCACCAATAGGGTTTGCTGATCCGTGAAGCACATTGGCTGTGGTGAGCCCCCCACCTAATTGTCGATATACATTAATATCATCTGCAAAAAGAACATCCTGAATTCTAACTTCCGCCGTTACGGCTTGAGCACCCTCATTAATAGACGAAGCAGCAGAATGGCTGTGGCAATCTATTAGTCCGGGTGTTACATGTTTTCCAGTGCCGTCTATGACCAATGCGCTCCCTTGGGTTACTGTAATATCAGGTGCAATTTCCTTTATTTTCCCATCCACGAAAAGAATATCCCAATCTTCCAATTTCCCTTTTGGACCACAAGTCCAAATAGTTGCATTATCGATCAAAATAGCATTCGGTGCGATCAGTTCACCAGATAAACCGTATGCACCTTCAGGAAAAAAGAGCGGTGCATCGCTAGCAACATCTGGTGTCCGAGGTTTTTGCTCTTTCTTTTTAATTCGTTTCGCACTAATTGGATAATTCTCACCAGATCCATCGTGAGCTAAACCGGAAAAATCGTCTTTGGCAATCTCCCCATTAAAGGCCAGCGTACCTTTGAAACCCAGATGCTTCCCATCAATCATAAAACTGATGGATGTTTCATAAACATCTATGCCCCGGAGTTTGATCTTTTTATCTCCAATCGTGATGGTGCCACCCAGTTTCCCACCGAAAGAGGGTTCCCCTTTTGCGCCATTTGCACCTTTCTTAGGTTTTGGAGTGGAAATTTCTAAGTCATATTCCTTATTATGAATTGTTAGGGTCCATTTCCCTGCTAGATTAACTTTGTGGCGCGGCGCCATGTAATGTTCTTTTCCGGCGAGCCAGAGAGAAATGATCCGTGATTTTGGATCAAAATAATCACCATCCGTCACAACAAGATTTGCCATATATCCTGGCTGTATCTTCCCCAAAGTTTTGCCTACACCCATGGCTTCAGCAGGGAAGGTTGTGAGTGCTGCTAATACCACATCACGCGGTAAACCTCGATCAATAATTTTTTGCAAATTGGTTCGAAAATCTGTTTTCTTTTTCAATGGACTAGAAGTGAAACAAAAATGCATTCCGGCATCATAGATTTTTTTAAAATTATCCGGAGCCATGTCCCAATGCTTTAATTGTTCTGTTGAATATTGAAGTGCAATGTAAGGGTCCGTCACTTTTGGTTTTGAAGGGAACTCCAATGGTAAAATGATAAAAGGGTTTCCCGTGATTATTTTATCCAAGCGTCTGTATTCGAATCCACTACCATAAATCCAAGGATTCAGATTGAATTCATGTGCAATTTTTAAAGCACGAAGTACACCGTGTTCTTCACGAGTTTTAAAAAGCATGGGTCGATGATTTGCTCTGAATTCTTCAAGGGCTGCAAGGGATGGATTTAGAGGTATGGGTTCATTCTCTTCAGGGAATTTCTCAATAATTTCTGTGGATCTTCCGTACCATTTTGCATCTAGAAGAGATTGTCGTATAAAAGCAATAATACCTAACAACGAATGGGGATAAGGCTCACCCCATCCACCGGTTTTAAAGGTCATGATTTGGGCAACGTCTTTTGCCACAGAAACATTGTTATCATTTAAAACAACCAGATCGGATTTCCCTTTAAAAATGCCTTTTTCAGGAACGACATGGGCAGCTGTGATTCCGATAGATCGAAGCGCTTTAAGGTCCTTTTCCTTAATCTTCAGGTCATTTTTTGCTCTGTATTCTGGTTGCATTCTATCATTCCAATGGTCATCAGGACTTTTGACTTTTTCATCTTTTTTAACTTCCAACCAGCCATCAATGAAACCTGCATACACATTGGCACCTTCTAGGTCAATCACGTACGCATCACTGGGAACTTGAATATAGCGACCAACTTTTTCGATTTTTCCATTCCGGATAACTATGGTGCCATCTTTGATGAAATCACCGGGCTCGGTATGAATCATAGCATGGGTCAATGCCCATACACGTGGTTTATTTGAATGGATGTCTTTTACAGGTTCTGTCTGCGAAACTGCGAAGGACAGGATGAAGATAAAATTGAGAAAAATTTTCATCAAAAGTTTGGCCCTATAAGTTGATACTTCTCAATAAAATTTGTGACGTACTGATATGTGTCATTAATATCATCAGAAATATGGAACAGGTTTAAATCTTCCTCGGAAATAGTACCCACATCTACTAAATAATCCCAATTAACCACATTTTCCCAAAATTCTTTTCCATATAACACAATGGGTAATCGTTTTTTGATCTTTTGAGTTTGAATTAATGTTAAGCATTCCATCAGTTCATCTAATGTACCAAATCCACCTGGCCAAACAACAAGGGCTTTTGCCAAGTACAGGAACCAAAATTTACGCATAAAAAAGTAATGAAATTTCATATCAAGATCATTGGTTATCCATTCATTTCCAGATGCTTCGTGTGGTAGAGAAATAGTGAGCCCAACATTGATTCCTCCCGCTTCTGCAGCGCCACGATTGGATGCTTCCATAATACCGGGTCCGCCTCCAGAACAAATAATGTACCGACGTTTAGTCCCTTTTAACCCCTTACTCCATGTAGTGAATTTGCTAGCTAGTATTCGGGCTTCTTCGTAATAGATGCTCATTTTCAAATCAGATTTCAATCGTTTCATTGTTTGCTTGTCCACATTCTTGGGTGCATTATCTAAAGCGTTTTGGGCATCATCTTTGGAAAGGGTACGAGCAGAACCGAAAAATACAATGGTGTCTACAATTTTATTTTGTTGAAACCGTTGAAGTGGTCCGTAATACTCGGATAAAATTCGAATTGATCGACCTTGATTGCTTCCTAAAAAATCGGGGTTATAATAGAAGCGTTCTTTATCTATGTTTATTGACATTTATTATTTTCCTTTAAAAATCGAATCGCAAAGGTAATCCATTTATCATTTGAAGAAAAGATACGAATAAGATAAAAATAAATCATTTCACAGGTTGATTTCCCACATATTGCTAATAATAAAGTGTAATATAATTATTACACTAATTTAAAATACTCTACATTTGCTTATTGTTTGGCCGAATTCATTCTCGGTATTTTCCGCCGATGTACAAACCCTTATTATTAGTTAGTTTAATTCTTATTTCTTGTGGTTCACCACCACCACCTAATCCCATAGCCATGCCTCCAACTAAAAAGTCTAATCCGGAAATGGTTCAAGAAACACTTTTTTCTCGGGGATACATGTCTGAGTATGAAATTTGGGAATTCCTGCGCGATAATCCAGCTGAAAAGGATGTGATTGATACATTTGGCCTACCGGATTCTGTTTGGTTAGATGATAGTGAATCAACGAAGTTCTTATATTATTTTATTTCGGAAATGCAGGATTATAATACAATTGAAATCAACACAAAGATAGACAGTGTTTCCGGATTTGAATGGGATTGAACTATGTCAGATAAAAAATTACTTAACTATGCAGATTATTTAAAATTAGACAAAATTTTGAACAGCCAGGATTTGAAAAGTGCTGAACGGGGCACACCGGCTCACGATGAGATGCTTTTTATTATTATCCATCAGGTGTACGAACTTTGGTTCAAACAGGTTCTCCATGAATTGGATTCGGTTCTGGATGTATTTGGTCAGGATTCCGTGGATGAATCAAATGTAAGCTTGGCTGTCTCCAGATTAGAAAGGATTATTGAAATTCAAAAAGTATTGATTGATCAGATCAGAGTATTGGAAACAATGACAGCCATGGATTTCTTAGAGTTTCGTGATGATTTATTTCCATCATCCGGATTCCAGAGCGCACAGTTTAGGGTTCTGGAGAATAAATTGGGTCTTCAGATCAATGAAAGAATTAATTATGGAAATCAGGATTATAAAAATTCATTATTGGATTCTGGAAGGCAAGATGTAATGAAAGCCGAAAATGAAAAATCTTTATTTGATCTTTTAGAAAATTGGCTCGAACGAACTCCATTTTTATCTTTCGAAGGATTCAACTTTTGGGAACAATACAGTGCTGCAATTCGAAACATGCTCCAAAATGAAGAAGAAACCATAAAAAATAATCCAACTCATACAAAAGAAGAAATTGAGTATCATTTAAAAGATCATGAACGTGCGGTTGCTTCTTTTGAATCCATGATAGACCCGGAAAAACACAATATCTTGATTGAAAAAAAGAAAAAACGATTATCTCATAAAGCCACCAAAGCAGCATTATTGATCTTTTTATATCGGGATGAACCTATCCTCCATTCACCTTTTAATTTATTATCTAGGCTTATGGATGTTGATGAACTTTTTACTACTTGGCGTCAACGCCATGCACTCATGGTAAGAAGAATGATCGGCGCAAAGATTGGTACCGGTGGATCGTCAGGGCATGCCTATTTACAAAAAACTGCTGATCGCCATAAGATATTTTCGGAATTGGCAGACCTATCCACATTCTTTATTCCAAGATCCGCATTACCTGAATTGCCAGAAAATATTAAAAAGAATCTTGGTTACCATTTTAAAAAATGAATTTATCCCTTAACAACAAGCACGCCATCCTTTGCGGTTCTACAGATGGTATAGGGAAAGCCAGCGCATTACTCATGGCGCAACGAGGTGCATCTCTAACATTGGTTGCGCGGAACCAGAAAAAGTTAGACCAAACATTATCAGAACTTTCAACAGATCATGGACAGGTCCATTTTTCCTTATGTGCTGATTTTAATGAACCAGATCAATTAAAAGAGAAAATTACAAACCATATGAAAGTCATTGTAGATCAAGCGCATATATTGGTGAATAATTCTGGTGGTCCCCATGGCGGCGCGCTCATTGATGCCAAAGAAGATGAATTTAGGGAGGCTTTTGAACGACTTTTGATTTGTAATCAAATCATGGCAAAAGCAGTAGTTCCAAGCATGAAAGAATTGGGCGAAGGACGAATCATTAATATTATTTCTATGTCTGTGAATCAAGTTATACCAGGCTTGGGTGTTTCTAATACAATTCGTGGCGCCGTAGCCCAATGGGCCAAAACCCTGTCGCTTGAGTTGGGTGAATTCGGTATAACTGTCAATAATGTACTCCCCGGTTATACTGCGACAAACCGACTTCAATCCTTAGCAGAATCAAAGGCAAAAACCATGGGTGTTACATCGGAATACATTAACGAAACCTGGAAGAATAATACGTCTTTGAAAAGGTTGGGAAAACCGGAAGAAATTGCATCTGTAGTGGCATTTTTAGCTTCGGACGACTCTAGCTATATTAATGGTCACGATGTTTCAGTGGATGGTGGACGTTTTGGTGCTTAATGGAAAAACGGATCCAATACAAGCAGATAACATCTCTTGATCCGGATTGGGTTCGTTCCCAGATTGGTAAATTTATGTCGGAAGATATTCCTGATGGCGATGTAACAACGGAAGCCACGGTTTCTGGTTCAATATTTGTCGTTGCAAAAATGGTTGCTGTAGATAAATTCATTTTTTGTGGAGAATCCATTATACCTTATTGTTTCCCGGAACCCTGTTTAGTGGATGTGAAAAAAAAAGATGGCGAATGGGTTCAGCCCGGAAATACTTTAGCAATAATTACGGGCCCTGCGGGTCCAATTCTAACCTATGAGCGTGTTACCTTGAATTTGATTCAACGATTAAGCGGTATCAGCACCGAAACCAAAAAATATTGTGATTTGAATTTGCCGGAAGGTTTCAAGGTCATGGACACGCGGAAAACCACACCGGGACTCCGAAAATTTGAAAAATATTCTGTATCCGTAGGTGGAGGTTGGAATCATCGACTGGATCTGACATCCGGAATATTAATTAAAGACAATCATCTCCAAGCCGCAGGAAGTGTAAAGGCAGCCATAGATCGGTCCCGGGAACAAAACCGCAAAAACCTGCCCATCGAATTGGAAGTGGATACCTTAGACCAACTCCGGGAAGGATTGGACATGGATGTGGACGGATTTCTCTTGGATAATATGAGCCCTGAAACGGTAAAAGAAGCAGTAGAAATCATTCGAGCTCGACCCAATGGAGAATCGATTTTTGTGGAAGCCAGCGGCGGGATCAATTATAACACCTTGGAATCCTATGCTTGGACGGGAATTGATGGTGTATCCATGAGCGCTATTACCGCCCAAGCAACTGCAGTAGATATTAAATTAGAATTTATGAACTGATTGTTTTATGGTTTAGAATGTGTCCCGTTGCAAAACGGTTTATCCCTTGATCACTCACAACTACGCCAAGCGTATTTTTCTTTTAAACTTTAATAGTGTATGGCTTTTTTGTGCGCATTTAGGTAGGTCCAATTGCTTTTCTAATGAAATATTTAAAATAAATAACTTGACATAATATAAATAGTTTTTGTTAATTCAGTTATTAAACATGGAGTTTAATTATTAAACATGTCTGTAATTGAGAAAAATTTAAATGTTCAAAATGGCTCTGTGCTAAAGACATTTCGGATCTTGGATTGTTTTACTTTGGAGCAGCCCGTTCAACGAATTGGAGATCTTTGTAAAAAAACTGGAATGAACCGGTCAACTATTTATCGCTTCATGAAATCTCTTAATGAAATCGGAATTGTAGTAAAAGAAATAAACGGCTCTTTCAAACTCGGTATCAAATTATTTGAATTAGGGATAAAGGTTGATGTAAGTGCCTCACTGGCTGCTAAGGGATACCCATTTTTAAAATCGTTGGCCAGTTCTGTCCAGGAATCAGCACATATGGTCGTCCGAGACAAAGTTGAAGTGCTGTATATACTAAAAGAAGAATCCACAAACAGTATCCGGATAGATTCAGCCATTGGAACAAAACGCCCCATGTACTGTACCGGGGTTGGTAAGGCAATCCTAGCGTTCATGGATGACGATTATTTGAATGTTTATTATGAATACCAAAATTTAGATAAAAGAACGGATAATTCCTTTACAACACAGAAGGTACTCAATGCAGAATTGGAATTAATACGTGATTCTTTTACAAGTATCGATGATGAAGAATTCGCAGATCATGTCTATTGTGTAGCGACACCGGTATTTGATTCAAACAGCAAACCAGTGGCTGCAGTAAGTGTATCTGGATTGAAGAGTAGAATGGTGGAAAAAAAAGAATTCCTAATCGAAAAAGTATTAGAAACCGGAAAATTAATTACAAAGGAAATTGGTGGAGAATACCCATCTATAATAAATAATCAAATTGTAGGAGTAGAAAATGTCATTTGATGGTAAAGCATTTGTGGAAGAAATGAAAGATGAATTAATTTCATCAGGAAGAGGATTGGAGAATGCAGCATGGATTGAAAAAGTTTCCCAGGGAATAGCAACTAAGGAAGAATTAGTAGGATGGGCAAGACAGCATTATTGGGGCATAACCTATCATACAAGAAGATTTCTAAGTGTTTGGGTTGGCCGCATTCCATATGATATGACAGATGAGGTCATTGAAAATATTTCAGAAGAAGTATTAGCCACAGAGCAAAAGAAGTTATTCGGCGAGGGCAAAAGTCACTTAGATTGGTTGTTTCATTTCACTCGCGCTCTAGGTGCGCCAGATGATGTAATTAAACTTGCTACACCTAACGCTGATGCTGTTCTTTCGGAAAGCCTCCTGTATAACTTTGCCCATCAAAGACCATGGTATGAAATGATATTCGGTGCCTTGATGGCGATAGAAAGTCAGATTCCAGAAGCGTACAAAAAAGTGGTGGCTGGTTTTGAAGAACATTATACAGATGTTTTAGATCCAGATGATTACAAATTTCATACTGTCCATATTATTGTCGATGAAGATCATGGTGGGGGTATGGATGAATTAGCAGAAAAATATTTAGATACAGATGAAAAACGACGGAGTGCTAGGGCTGCATATTTCGCAGGGGCGGAATCTGCCCGGAGATGTTGGGATGCATTTGATGGTGTTAAATGGTAAAAAATTTCACGTACCTGGATTTAGGAATAATTAATCCTAAATATCAATAACCCTAAAAGAGAAAGAAAAAGGAGATTAGATATGGCAAATATTGTTTCCGTGGATGATTTCATCACAGATGAATGGTATCCTGGTTTTAAGCCTGAGTATGGTCACGCAGCTTGGTGCATGGAGCCAATAAATACCTTTAAAAAAGAAGATGAACAAAGGTTTTGGTTCTTGGATTTCCACTGGCCAAGAGGGTTAACCCCTATGGGGATTACCTTTCTGGAAGATGGCTATTCATGGTCTACCCAGCTTGCAGCACAAGGATTACCTTTGCCTCCAGGCAAAGGGATTGTGCAGCGCTTGGGGGGTACCCATGTTTATGCATCTGAAGTTCCCGTTACCTCAGAATGGGAAATGGGATTTCGCGGTGCACGGATCGAAAAAAACCTACCACCTTTCCTGCAGAACTTTCCCGATATTTGGAAAGATCGTGTTTGGGAACTGGAAATGGGCCTCAATTATTTTGAGACATATGATACATCCGGTAAATCGCTTCAAGAGTTAGGTCAATATCTCGTGGATGCAAGAACCTTCCATAAGCGTGCCTGGGAAATTCATTTTGAAATGATGTATCCTTTGCTCGCAAATTACTTGGGTTTTTATGGTGTCTGTGGTGAATTGAACATCGATCCAGGTGAAATATCCAAATTCCTGCAAGGATATGATACAAAAATCCTTGAATGTGATCGCGGATTATGGGAGTTAACGGACAAAGTTAAAGCCGGCGGTATTACCGATATTTTCGAATCAAATGAAGCTGAAAACCTGAATGATGCTTTGAAAGGAGACTCACGCGCTTCAGCTTGGATGACCGACTTTAATGAATTCCTTCAAAACTATGGATATAGAACTGAAGGGATCTCGGACATAAACCTTGCATCGTGGATAGAAGACCCCACGTCTCCATTGGGAACGATAAAAACATTCCTGATGAAGGAAGAATCCCATGACTTTAAAGCTGCGAGCAAGGAATCAATCGCAGAACGGGAAGCGGCCATTGATGCAGCAAGATCTAAACTCACTGCAGAAGAGCAAGAAAAGTTCGATGGTGCATTAGGTTCATGTCAGCATGCTAATTTTGCCTGGTGGAATGATGAACATAACTACTACATTGATCTCCGGGCAACGATTCCAATGCGGATGGCTTGCCTGGCACTGGGTGAAGCGCTTGGTTGTGATCAGAAAGACGACACCCTTTTCCTGTTCTATCCGGAACTCATGGATGTGGTCAATGGTGGAAAATCGATCTCCGATTTTACCCAGTTGATCCAAGATCGCCGGGCTTATTATGACCATTGGGAAGCCAAAAGGCCAACCATGCCAAAAGTACTTGGGTCCATCCCTGAAGAAGTAGCAGATCCGATCATGATTGAAATATTCGGTATGCATCATCACTTTTTCAACGCCATGAAGGCTAAGGGGAAGGATGTCAAATCACTCACTGGTGTAGCTGCTTCTAAAGGTACGGTAACTGGTAAAGCCCGTGTACTTCATAACGCAGGTGAGCTCCATAAGATCGAACCGGGCGAAATTCTGGTTTGTGAAGCAACATCGCCTAACTGGACCCCGGCATTTTCAAAGATCGCAGCCTGTGTTTGTGATGGCGGCGGCACCCTGACCCACGCATCGATCATTAGCCGGGAATATCGTATTCCTTGCGTGGTTGGAGTTGGCCTGGCAACTTCAGTGATCAATTCTGGTGATGAAATAGAAGTGGATGGCACCAAGGGTGTCGTGACTGTATTCAAAAATCAATAATTGAGTACGGAGGAAAACTGCTTCATTGTTTGGGTTGACGATCTGGACGATAATGCAATTTCCATAGCCGGGTCCAAAGTGGCCCGGCTTGGGGAGTTGCGCAAAATGGGTATCAATGTGCCGGACGGATTTGTTGTGACTACAAATGCTTTTAAAGCATTTATAGAGTCAAATAATCTGGAAAAGAAAATTGCACAAAAAGTTGAATTGGTCACAGATGCGGATGACTTGGATCAAGTTGAAACCATCTCTGAAGAGATCCGTCATCTTATTGAAGTTTCTGAAATACCGGAAGAATTATGTTATGACATAAAAACCGCTTATCAGGAATTATCATTCAAATGTTCAGATATTAATCTCCCTACTGCAGTTCGGTCTTCTGCAACAGGCGAAGATAGTGCTGAATCAAGTTTTGCCGGTCAGTTTGATACTTATCTTGGGGTCACTGGTCGAGAAAGATTAGTTGAATCCGTTAGGAAATGCTGGGCCAGTTTATTCACAGCCAGGGCATTGTCTTATCGATTCAAAAACAATCTGTCCCATGAGAATAGTCCCATGGCTGTGGGTATATTACAATTGGTTAATGCCCGTGTGTCCGGTGTAGCATTTTCAATTCATCCTGTAACCGGTTCAAAAGATCGAATAGTCATTGAAGGCAATTGGGGATGGGGTGAAGCAGTCGTGCAAGGGGTGGTCACACCTGACCACATTGAAGTTGGAAAAACAGATATGCGATTATTGGAACATAAGATAGCAGACAAACAGGTCGTTTCAGCTTTTGATTATGCGGAAGGATTGGTTATTGAAAGAAAAATGCCCAAACTGTTCCGAAAAACACCCATCTTAACCGAAGAAGAAATCACAACAATTTGTAAAACAGTTAAAGATATTGAGGACAAGTATAATTATCCCGTAGATGTAGAATGGGTGGTGGATAAAAACAGACGAGAGGGCGACCCTGTAACCATTGTACAAACTCGACCCGAAACAGTTCATTCTAATGAGGAGGACGACTCAGCGTCGGATAAATGGGACCCAGTTGCTTATGCCACAAAATACGCTTTTAAAAGCTAACTGTTTTAATTAACATATTCATTTTTAAGCATGGAAATAACAGACCTTCAACAAAAAGCAGCGGACCTGCTGTGGGAAGCTGAAATGACCCATTCAGCCATTGATCCTTTAACAGACCTAATTCCAGAATTACAGGTTTCAGATTCATATGCGGTACAGTTAATTAATATCAATCGAAAATTAAATTCCGGTCAAAGCATTAGAGGTCATAAAGTCGGCCTATCTTCCAAAGCGATGCAAAAAATGATGGGCGTCAATGAACCGGACTATGGTCATCTATTGGATGATTTTTTCCATAGTAATGGAGATACTATCCCAACGGGAAAATATTTTATCCCAAGAATTGAAGTTGAAATGGCCTACGTGTTAGGCAAACCGCTTCCGGCGCCCAATTGCACGGTAGAAGACGTGATTAATGCAACGGAATATATCCAGCCGGCATTGGAACTAATTGACAGTAGAATTAAGGATTGGAAAATTAAATTGGTGGATACGATTTCAGATAATGCATCATCTGCCGGGTTAATTTTGGGCGGACAAAAAGCCGATCCAAAAATCATCACACCAAAGTTAATTGGTGCAAATCTTTCAAAAAATGGAAAGATAATTGCAACTGGGGCAATGGGGGGTGTTTTAAATGATCCAACAATTGCCGTCGCTTGGTTGGCCAATAAGGTCCATCAATTTGGTGTCACCCTTGAAGCAGGTCATGTTATATTACCCGGATCGTGTACAAAAGCATTTGATGTGTTGCCGGGCGATCATATTATTGCAACCTATGACGGGTTAGGTAAAATAGAAGTAGGTTTTTCTTAATATTATGAATAAAAAAAGCGCAGCGATAGTTGGTTCCGGGAATATTGGAACAGACTTGATGTACAAGTTACTTCGTTCTGATGTTATTGAACCCCAATATATGATCGGGATAGACCCTGAAAGTGAAGGATTGGCCCGCGCAAAACAATCTGGATTGGAAGCATCTCACGAAGGCGTTGATTGGCTTCTTTCCCGCAATGAATTACCCGATTTTGTTTTTGAAGCAACTTCTGCATATGTTCACGTTCGCAATGCACCGAAATATAAGGAAGCCGGAATTCGTGCCATCGACCTTACACCTGCAGCCCGGGGACCATATGTGATTCCCCCTGTGAATCTAACAGAGCACATCTCCGAGAAAAATGTGAATATGGTGACCTGCGGTGGCCAAGCAACTATCCCCATGGTCCATGCTGTGTCTCGGGTGGTTAAAGTGGATTATGCTGAAATAGTTGCCACAGTTGCATCCAAATCTGCCGGACCCGGTACTCGTCAAAATATTGATGAATTCACCAGAACCACAGCCAAAGGTGTAGAAATATTGGGTGGTGCTGGGGAAGGAAAAGCTATCATTATATTAAACCCTGCCGAACCGCCCTTGATCATGCGTGATACGATCTATTGTTCACTCCCGGAAAACTATAATAAGGATGCAATTACAAAATCCATTTATGATATGGAGTCGTTTGTCCAGTCTTACGTGCCCGGATATCGTCAGATCTCGGACCCCCAGTTTACAGATGGTCGCGTTGCCATATTTATTGAAGTTGAAGGTGCTGGTGATTTCCTGCCGAGATATGCCGGGAATCTCGATATCATGACTGCTTCAGCCGTGAAAGTGGGAGAAGAGATTGTGAAAACCATGAATGAAATGGTAGAAGCATGAGTTTTTCAAATTCAATTGATATTCGTCTTACAGATACGTCCTTGCGGGATGGATCACATGCCAAAGCGCACCAGTTTACCGTAGATCATGTGAGAAGCATTGTTACAGCATTAGATGACGCTGGTATGCCGGTGATCGAAGTCACCCATGGGGATGGATTGGGTGGTTCTTCCTTTAATTATGGATTTTCAAAGGTTGATGAAATGGTCTTGATCAAAACGGCTATTGAATCGGCGAAAACCAGTAAGATTGCAGCTTTGATGCTTCCTGGACTAGGAACAAAAGATGACATTGTAAAATTCAAGGATTTGGGTGGTTCCATCATCCGGGTCGCCACACACTGTACTGAAGCAGATATTTCTGAACAACATTTCGGATTGGCCCGGGAGATTGGTTTAGAAACAGTCGGATTTCTCATGATGGCACACACCGTTTCACCGGAAAAATTAGCTGAACAGGCCCGAATTATGGCGGATGCTGGATGCCAGTGCGTTTATGTAGTTGATTCGGCAGGTGCATTAATATTAGAACAAACCACCGATCGAGTATCTGCTTTGGTTATAGAATTGGGCAATGACGCCCAAGTCGGTTTCCATGGTCATCAGAATTTGGGCATTGCCATTGCAAATTCCGTGTGTGCGGTACGAGCAGGTGCGGTTCAGATTGATGGCAGTACGCGGAGTTTTGGTGCCGGGGCTGGCAATACACCATTGGAAGCATTCATTGCAATTTGTGAAAAATTAGAAATTGAAACAGGCGTGGATGTACTCAAAATGTTTGATGTAGCAGAAGATGTTGTTCGCCCTGTGATGGATGGAGAATGTGCCTTGGATCGATTGTCCCTGATCATGGGGTATGCTGGTGTTTATTCAAGTTTTCTGAAGCACGCATATCGTGCGGCAGATCAATACAATGTATCCGGGGCGGATATTTTATTAGAATGCGGGAATCGCAAATTAGTTGGTGGCCAGGAAGATCAAATCATCCATATTGCCGCAGAATTGGCGACTGCGAAAAACGGAAAATTATGATGGCCGATTCGTCTAAATATGATAAACATATACTCGTTTGTGTGAATGAGAGATCTGAAGGTCATCCCCGGGGGTGTTGTTTGGAATATGGCGGGATGGATATCCGAAAGCGATTTGTCCAACTGGTAAATCAAAATGGGTTAAAAGGAAAAGTAAGAGCCAATAAAACGGGATGTCTTGATGTGTGTGAAATTGGTCCGAATGTGGTCATTTACCCCGATAATATTTGGTATACGGGTGTCACTGTAAATGACGTCGATGAAATATTTAATAAGTCAGTTCTCAATAATGAAATCGTAAACCGATTGGTTGCATCGGAAGAAACGTGGGAAAAATGGAAATCACTTCGGGAAGCGTCCACGAAAAAATTAAAGGAATCCAGCTGATGGACTTCCAGTATTGGGCTAATTATTTGCATCATGCAGAACGAAATGTTCAGGATGTTGAACCGATTACAGACTCTGAAAAAAACCTTTCTGTGAGTGATGGATATAAAATTCAGAATAAAGTCATTGATCTTCGGCTCAAGGACGGGGAAACCATCCTTGGCGTCAAAGCGGGTTTAACATCCGTTGCGAAACAACAAGCAATGGGTGTGAATGAACCTGTTTATGGATTTATTACAGATAGAATGGTTCTTCAATCAGGTACAAAAGCGGACCTTTCTCGATTTATTCATCCCAGGGTAGAGCCTGAAATTGTGTTTATATTGTCTAATGATTTATCAGGCACCAATGTCACCAAAGAAGATGTGTTAGATTCCACTGAATCTGTTTGTTGTGGACTGGAAATCATCGATAGCCGTTACAAGGATTTTCGGTTTACACTGGCGGATGTGGTTGCAGACAATACATCAGCAGCTGGCTTTGTGTTGGGAGAAAAAATGCCCATTATGGATTTTGATTTATCCCTGACGGGATGTTTACTGGAAGTCGATGGTGATGTGGTCGATTCAGCCACTGGTGCAGCAGTTTTGGATCACCCTGCCAATGCGGTTGCATTGTTAGCTAGATGGTTGGATCATCAGGGAAAATCCTTAAAAAGTGGTTGGACGATATTATCCGGTGGACTAACCAATGCGTTTCCATTAAACCAAAATACCACCATCAAAGGAGAATTTGCACACTTGGGTTCTGTTTCAATCCATTCATAAAAAGGAACTATTATGCCGTTAATTCAAATTCATTTAGCCGAAGGTAGAACTGAAAAACAAAAAAAAGATCTCATGACAGGAATCACTGATCTAACAGAAAAAGTGATCGGTGCACCCCGAGATTCAATCCGCGTTTGGATCAATGAATTCCCGGATACCGATTACATGGCTTCCGGCGAACTTCTAAAGGATAAAAGAGCAAGATTGAAACAAGAGAAGTCATGAAGAAGATACCCCATTTTATTAATAATCGACCTGTGGATTCCCAAGACGGTAGAACATTTGATTCAGTCAATCCTGCTACCCAGGAAGTGTGGGCACAAGCAGCTCATGGAGGAAAAGCAGAATCGGATGCAGCTGTAAGTGCAGCCCGGAAAGCATTTGATGAAGGCCCCTGGCCCAGAATGACTGTTGGTGAACGGGCTAAAATACTTCATAAACTTGCTGATTTAGTAGAAGATAACCTAAATGAATTAGCAGAAATTGATACAACGGATATGGGTAAACCAATCACCCAATCAAAAACAAAAGATATTCCAAGAGTTTCGGACAATTTTAGGTTTTTTGCGGATTATGTAAAATTATCCGAGAATGAATCATTCCCAATGAATGAAAATTTTCATATTTATACCCGGTACGAACCTGTGGGTGTTACTGCTGCCATTTCACCCTGGAATTTCCCTATTATGCTTGCATCCTGGAAAATTGCACCTGCGTTGGCTTTTGGAAATACGGTTGTCTTAAAACCGGCAGAACAGACACCTGTATCCTGTTACCGTATGGCCGAATTAGCCGCTGAAGCAGGGATGCCGGAAGGTGTTTTAAATGTAGTTCATGGATTTGGCCCAGGGGAAGTTGGTGAACATTTAACGACCCATCCAGAAGTGGATTTGGTTACGTTTACAGGAGAGTCCAATACGGGGCGGGCCATCATGAAAGCTACTTCATCTACATTAAAAGGCGTCAGTTTTGAATTAGGTGGCAAAGGTGCCAATATTGTATTTGAAGATGCGGATATTGATGATGCAGTTGATTGGTCCATCAAGGCGATTTTTACGAATGCGGGCCAAGTCTGCCTGGCTGGATCACGGTTATATGTACATCAAAATATTTATAAAGAATTTTTACAACGGTTCAAGACAAAGGCGGAACAAATGATTGTTGGTGATCCAACCGATCCCAATACAGAGATTGGGCCATTAGCTTCTGAAGAACATCATAATAAAGTAGTAAGCTATCTTGATCTGCAATCGGAAGAGAAATTCACTGTATTGACTGGTGGCAAAGGAGAAGGATGGTGGATCAAACCGACTATTTTAACAAATGTATCAAATGATATGCGTGTTTGCAAGGAAGAAATATTTGGTCCGATTGTTGGTGTTCAGACATTTGAAACAGAAGAAGAAGCTATTCGATTGGCAAATGATACAATATACGGTTTGAATGCAATGCTATTTACTGAAAATGTTCGCCGTGCCCATCGGGTAGCTGGCCAATTGAGAGCAGGAACAGTATGGGTAAATTGCTTTTTTATCCGTGATCTGCGCGCACCTTTTGGTGGTTTTGGTGATTCGGGTATAGGCCGTGAAGGGGGAAAATACAGCAAGGAATTTTTTACTGAACCCAAAGCGGTTGTAATGAAACTATAGGAGTGATTAAATGAGTATTTATCGATTAGGACATATTGAAGTACGAGTCCCTGACTTGGAATTAGCCGCAGCTTATTATACAGAAGTTTTAGGATTGATTGAAGTCGCCAGACAAGGAGATCACGTCTATCTAAAAGGATGGGATGAACACGATCATCATTCTGTAATTTTAACTTACGCTCCCCGTTATGGTGTTGAGCATATTGCCTGGAAATGTGACAATATAAATGATTTAGAAAAATATGAAAATAAATTAGAAAAATACGGTTGTCATGTTGAACGCATTCCTGCAGGACAGGAATTAGCCATGGGAGACGGGTTAAGGTTTGAAACACCTTCCGGTCATGTGATGGAATTATATCATGAAATGGAAAAAGTAGGGAATGGACTTCCAAAGCTGAATCCACCTCCGGTCCGGGATGATTTGGTTGGCATTGCACCACCCAGATTAGATCATACACTTCTATTGGCAGAAAATGTGGGTGATGCAGGGCGATTTATGATGGAAGCATTGGATTTTCGCATGACAGAACAATTGGTCAGCGGCGAAGGTCACCAACTCATTGTTTTTCTTGAAAGAAGTCACACGCCCCATGATGTTGCTTTTGCTACCGGAACAGATGGCGGTTTTCACCACATGGCCTTCCTCCTGGATAATTGGATGGAGGTTGGGCAAGCAGCGGATACTTTAACGATGAATGGCATTGAAATTGATATCGGTCCAACTAGACACGGGTTAACTCGGGGCCATACCATTTATTTTTTTGATCCGTGCGGAAACCGGAATGAAGTTTTCAGTGGTGGATATTATGTGGATCCGGATTTTGAACCGATAACATGGACTGAAGATCAATTTGGGAAAGCATTATTTTATTACGAAGGCAAAATCAACGAACAATTTATAAACCGGCACACCTAATGGCAGTTAAATTTCCAGGTACACGTGCTGAAGCACCTGCCTATTTAGCTCGATATTTAAATCGGAAAAAGGCTAAATCGAATTCAAAATCCCAAAAGGAGGGAGATGATTCATCCTGGGTGTCTCGTGCTCGTGGAAAAGCAGAAGCCCGTGCTAGGGTGGAAACAGAAATGGACGAAGCACCTCCAGTAAGAACTGAAGGCTATGCCCGTGTAACAGTTAGCCCTAGAGAATTGATTTTTCCGGATTCATATCGGGAAAGAATGAATGGCACAACTGATGTACGATTAATTCGGCATGGACAAACACAGGGATATGGAACTAACGCAGGTTTAACTCAATTAGGAAAATGGCAGGCTCATCGAAAAGGTCAAAACTTGGCTCGGGGTTTAAAGGATGGATCAAAAGTAGTCCTGATAAATGCAGATACAGCACGTGCGAGGGAAACTGCCATGGGTGTTCAAGAAGGACTTATGCAGGGAATTGCAAGATATAAAATTGAAAATATTGAAATTATTGATCCCTTTTCCATGGAGAATTTTAGAAATCTTCAAGTATGGTGTGATGGTGAAGAGAAGGATCCAACAAGTGCATTTGTCAAATATGACACAGTCCTGGAGGAATATGAACGGAAGAAGTCTGGTGATAGACCAGGCTGGTTAGATGAAATTGATCGATTTTGGAAAGTTCAGGCGGGTGGTGGAGATCCCATTGGCTATTGGCTGAACCAACCCCTGCAATATTTTGAACCACCAGCGATTGTAGTCAGGCGGTTTTGGCGTGGTATTGTAAAGACCATTAAAAGTAATCAAGATAATGAAAACTTACGTGTATTTGTTTGCACTCATTCGGGTGCGATTCGTGCTGTTGCAACATCGGCTGTTGGGCATGATCCTGGAGAACCCCATAATCTTGAAGATGTTCGAATCCGAGTTTTCTCTGATATGAAAAACGCCATAATTACATATCGAGGTCGTGGAACAGAAATTGAAATACCTACTATCAATTCACCAACCTGGTATGATTTAAGTAATAAGGATTAGTTAATCCTTATTATTAGAATTATAATTATACCAATATTCTAATAACTATTCAATTATGAACTATTCAGGCCTTATGCTTGATTTTGGAGGTGTAATATTAAAAACACCATTTGAAATGCATCGTGCTGTAGAGAATAAGTTAAATCTTCCAGAAAATTCACTTAATTGGTATGGCCCATTTGAACCACAATCCGATTTACTTTGGCGAAAAATGCAAGCAGATGAAATAACAGAGCAAGACTATTGGAAACGAAAGTCCTTGGATGTTGGTCAGCTCATTGGGGGAAAATGGTCATTAAGGGATTATATGAATTGTTGTTACCATGGATTTTCTGAAGATCAAATAATAAGAATAGAAGCGACGGAGTTAATAGCAAAATTAAAAAGGAATGATATTTCTGTTGGGATATTAACTAACGAAATTGAATACTTTCACGGTAAAGATTGGATGGATAATCTTGCAATATTAAAGGAAGTAAAATATCTTATAGATGGATCCAGGACAAAAGTACTCAAACCGGATCCTGGAGCCTATGAAATCGCAATAAGATCATCCGGGCTCAATAAAAATGAAATTATATTTATTGATGATCAGATTAAAAATGTAAATGGTGCAAGAAAAATCGGATTATATGGGCTTCATTTTGATGTTACAAAGCCTGAAGAATCCTTCCGTCCGGCATTAGATCTTCTTGGGCTTTCTTAATGCTTTTAGAAAAGAAACAAATTCAATCTATAGCAGATAAGTTAATAGATGCCCGTTTAATTGGCGTACCTATTCCGGCATTATCTAATCAATTTGTTTTTTCAATGGATGATGCGTATGCAATACAAAAAATATTGACTGAAAATAAGACAAAAAATGGAGACCGTATCGTTGGGTGGAAACTTGGATACACTTCATTAGCGATGCGTAAACAAATGAACATAAGCGAACCAAACTATGGACCATTACTTAAATCAATGGTCTTACCTTCAGGATCATATCTTACAAATTATTTAATTCAGCCCAAAGTAGAACCTGAAATTGCATTGATATTCAGCCAACCACTTAGGGGGTCTGTGACAAGAGATGAAGTTTACAATGCTGTAGATACTGCTCATGGATGCCTGGAGGTCGTTGATTCTATATTTGAAGATTATAAGTTTAATATTGAGGATAACACTGCAGACGGGTCTTCAGCTGCACAATTTGTTTTAGGACCAGAAATAATTAAAAATACTTTGGATAAAACAGAAGTTAAATTTTATAAAAATGAAAATATTATTGATCGTTGTTTAGGCGCAGCTGCGTCCGGACACCCATTAAATGGTGTTGTGTGGCTTGTCAAATGTTTAGGTAAAATGGGTGCTAAAATTAAACCTGGTGATATTGTTATTACCGGTGGATTAACTTCAGCAATTAATATTAAAAAAGGTGACCATGTATATGGAATTTTTGACGATACTGTAAAAGTTGAAGTTTATGGATAAAAAAGAAAATAGTAGAAACTTAGGTTGGAGACCCAAAGCCTACCTTTTTGATTTTGAAGGGACATTAGTCACTTTCGAATGGAATTTAAAAGAGGGAATGGCGGCAATGCTCAAAGGAATAGTATCGTCTGGTTATTCACTTGAAAAATTGAAAAAGACTCCTTCTTATGTCAATATACATGATTATGCTTCAGAAATAAAAGAACAAAATAAAGAGTCAACAATCATGGATATTATTAATAATATTTTTGATCAATTTGATGCAGATGCTTTGACAAGATGGTCTTTAAATCCGTGTGCAAAATCCACGATAAAAAAACTTAAAGAAAAAGGGTTTCCAGTTGGGTTAGTTACTAATGTTGGATCAAATGCTATAGAAGGTGCCATTAATACATTAGGATTAGAAAATTTGTTTGATTCTGTTATTACCAGGAACGATGTAAGGAGGCTTAAACCTTCACCAGAAAGTTTACACCTGGCATCAAAGGCACTTAAGGTTAATCCAGATTCAGTTTTATTCATTGGAGATTCTTTTGATGATATTGGTGCAGCAAGAGCGGCAGGTATGAAATGTTGTTTTATTAAAGGAGGACAAGATATTGTGCATCTAGAATATCCGTATAAACCTATAATTATCATTAATTCATTGGAAGAATTAATTAATAATTAATATATATTACATGTTTCAAAAAATGTGTATTAAGATACTCAACAAGTATTTTTGTAAAAAATAACTATAATAAATTTATGAAAACAGATAAAGCACCGGAACCGGTAGGGTCATATCCTCATGCAAGACGTGTGGGAAATCTCCTGTTTTTGTCAGGCGTAGGTCCAAGAAAGCCAGGGACGAAAGTGATTCCCGGAGTGATGGTAGATGGTCAAGGGAATGCAGTAGGACATGACATAGAAACCCAATGCTATTCCGTATTTGAAAATGTAAAAATTATTTTGGAAGCGTCGGGCAGCCGCTGGGAGAATCTTGTGGATGTGACTGTTTTTCTTACGAACATACAGAGGGATTTCGATACTTATAACCGTATTTACGCAGAATACTTTAAGGACAATCAACCCTGTCGAACCACCGTAGAAATTTCATCCCTTCCTACACCAATTGCCATTGAACTAAAATGTATAGCAACAATTGATTAGGAACGTATTATGCCTGTAGTGCCCCCAATAAATTTTAAAAATTGGATTGAAGAAAATAGACATCTCTTAAAACCGCCAGTAGGGAATAAGGTGGTATACACAGACGGTGATTTTATGATTATGGTGGTTGGTGGACCAAATTCGCGGAAAGATTATCATGTAGATCCGGTGGAAGAATTTTTCTACCAATTAGAAGGTGATATGCTACTAAAGATAATGGATGGTGGAAAACGAGTAGATGTCCCTATAAAAGAAGGAGAAATTTTTCTCCTCCCAAAAAATGTACCACATTCTCCCCAGCGATTTAAAAATACAGTAGGGCTAGTAGTGGAATACCAGCGGGAAGAGGACGCGTTGGATGCTTTCCAATGGTATTGTGATGAGTGCCATGAAATGCTTCACGAAGTGACCTTGGATCTTGAAAATATTGTTACTCAACTTCCGCCATTATTTGATGCATATTGGAAAAATATGGTTGCAAGAACTTGTGAATCTTGTGGGGCATTTCAGGAAAAACCTTGATCAATTATTTTTAGGTCAAACACTTTAACATTTATAGAAAAATGAAAATAGATATTCATACCCATATCCTTCCGGAGAATTGGCCTAATTTAAAAGAAAAATATGGCTATGGCGGTTGGATTCAATTGGAGCATCATAAAACTGGGTGTGCCAACATGATTAAAGATGGGAGTTTTTTCCGTGAAATAGAATCCAATTGTTGGGATCCAAATGTCAGAATATCTGAATGTGATCATTTTAATATTGATGTACAGATTTTATCTACGGTTCCCATTATGTTTAGCTACTGGGCTCAAGCACAGGATGCTTTAGAGATTTCAAAATTATTAAATGATCATCTTGGTGGAATATTGAATGATCATCCTAAAAGATTTGGTGGGTTAGGGACTATCCCACTTCAAGATCCAGATTTAGCAATAGCTGAATTAGAAAGATGCATGGATACTCTTGGGCTTGCTGGGATCCAAATAGGTTCTAATGTAAATGGAAAAAATTTAAATGATGATTCTCTTTTTCCTGTTTTTGAAGCAGCAGCAGATTTAGGTGCAGCAATTTTTGTTCATCCTTGGGATATTATGGGAAAGAGTGAGATGGAAAAATATTGGCTTCCTTGGCTGGTAGGTATGCCGGCGGAAACGAATCGTGCAATTTGTTCCATGATCTTTGGTGGTGTGTTTGAAAGATTGCCGAATCTTCGTGTTGCTTTTGCTCATGGTGGTGGATGCTTTCCTGCAACTGTTGGTCGTGTTCAGCATGGTTTTGATGTTCGTCCTGATCTTTGCGCCCTGGATAATAAAGTTGATCCGATTAATTATTTGGGGAAATTTTGGGTGGATTCCTTAGTGCATGATGCAGATGCATTGGATTTTCTTATCAAAAAAGTTGGGGAGAGCAAGATTGCTTTAGGAACAGATTATCCATTCCCGTTGGGTGAATTGGAACCAGGGAATCTTATAGAATCATCTAATTATTCTGATCAGAAGAAAAATAAACTTCTTTTTGAAAACGCATTGGACTGGCTAGGCCTTTCGCACGATCATTTCAAATGATTTACGAAAATTCACTTTCCTTTGTGGAAAAATTGGATCAAAGTGATCCTCTGAGATCCTATCGAAAGAAATTCCATTATCCTAAAAATAAGAATGGAAATGAAGTCCTTTATTTATGTAGTAATTCCCTCGGACTCCAACCCAAAACTGCGAAAGCATTTGTAAATAAGGAATTAAATGTATGGGAAAAAGATGGTGTATTAGGTCAACATGGCCGGTGGGAGAAATTTCATGAGCGATTGACTCATTCTTCTGCCAGACTTGTGGGAGCAAAGCCATCGGAAGTGGTGGTTATGAATGCCCTAACAGTCAATATTCATTTATTGCTTATTTCATTTTATAAGCCCACGGAAACGCGAAAAAAAATCATGATTGAAAAAGGTGCGTTTCCTTCGGATCAATATGCAGTGGAATCACAAATCAAACTTCATGGATTTGATCCAAAAGAATGTCTGATTGAACTCACACCAAGAAATGGTGAAAAAATACTTCGAACTGATGATATTTTAAAAACTATCGATGAGAACGCCGATGAACTCTGCACAATTTTATTAGGTGGTGTAAACTATTATACCGGCCAAGCTTTTGATATGAAAGCCATCACGGAAGCAGGTCAGGCTGTTGGGGCGTTTGTTGGATTTGATCTTGCCCATGCTGCTGGAAATCTCTTTTTAAAATTACATGAATGGAATGTGGATTTTGCCGCATGGTGTACCTATAAATATTTATGTGCAGGCCCTGGTTCTCCATCTGGAATTTTTATACATGAACGTCATCATGATTGGAACGGATCAAGACTTGCCGGTTGGTGGGGACAAAATAAACAAACCCGTTTTGAAATGGGACCTGAATTTGATCCTATTCAAACTGCAGAAGGATGGCAAATTAGTAATTCTCCAGTTATGGGAATGACAACACTTTTGGCGTCGATGGAAATATTTGAAGAAGTGGGAATGACTGAATCTCGAAAAAAGGGTGAAACTCTTACTGGGCTTTTAGAATTTCTAATCAATGAGAAATTGCCACAAGTATTCATTATAACTCCTGAAGATCGTGGATGCCAATTATCTTTGGTTATTTCGGGTGGGAAATCTATCTTTGAAGCTATTTCTAAAAAAGGGGTCGTTTGTGATTGGCGTGACCCTGATGTAATCCGTGTGGCACCCCATCCTCTATATAATACTTATTATGATGTATATAATTTTGTTGAATTATTGAAGTACTCACTTTAATACAATGACTAAGAATTGCAAAGATAATGAAAAAAACTAATTATAGTTTCTTTTTCGTCATTGCATATTTCAATTCTTAAAAAAAATGAAAAAAGAAAAAATTACTTTGATCGGTGCCGGACTTGCGGGACCGCTTATGGCAACACATTTAGCAAAACGGGGTTATTCTGTTGATATTTATGAGCGCCGACCCGATATGCGTAAAGCCACCCAATCTGCAGGTCGATCCATAAATCTTGCTCTATCTGTCCGCGGGATTCATGCGCTAAAGAAAGTTGGAATTTTTGATCAAATCAAACCAACAATCATACCAATGAAGGGACGAATGATTCATGATTTAAACGGCGAAACCCATCTCCAACCTTATGGACAAAAAAAAGACGAAATGATTTACTCCGTTTCCCGCGCCCAATTGAATATGGATCTTTTGACACTAGCCGAAGAAACGGGAAGGGTTAAAATTCATTTTGATCATAAACTGGAATCTGCCGATCTTGATAAAAATGAATTGACCTTTGGAGAAAAGATTATCCGATTTAACATAGTGATTGGTTGCGATGGATCGGCCTCACCATTAAGAAAAGCAATTATAGAAAAGTCCAAGGCTGATTATGTTAAAAAACCATTGGGTCATGGTTACAAAGAATTGGTGATCCCACCATCAAAATCTGGAGAATTCCTTTTAGAACCAAATGCACTCCACATTTGGCCTAGGGGAGAATTTATGCTTATCGCATTACCTAATTTCGATCGAACTTTTACGTGCACTCTATTTTTTCCTATGATTGGCCCTACCAGCTTTGTGACCGTTAAAAATAAGAATGATATCGAAGATCTGTTTCAAAACTATTTCCCCGATGCTTTTGAATTAATGCCGACTCTAGTGTATGATTTTCAGAACAACCCTACTGGAAATTTAGCCACAGTTTATTGCGATCCTTGGCATGGTCAAGATAAAGCGGTGCTCCTTGGTGACGCTGCACATGCAGTTGTCCCTTTCTTTGGACAAGGGATGAATGCATCTTTTCAGGATTGTACAATTTTGAGTAGTCTTATTGAGAAAAATAAGGGTAACTGGGGAAAAATATTTGAAGAATATTCATTTTCTCATGTAGCGAATGGCCATGCCATTGCAGATATGGCCATTGAGAATTATATCGAAATGCGAGATGCTGTGAATGACCTAAACTATCAAAAACGAAGAAGACTGGAATTAGAACTAGAAAGGAAATTCCCAGAACGATTTATTCCAAGATATTCCATGGTTTCATTTCATCAAATTCCATACTTAGATGTTTACAACCGCGGTGAAATTCAATTAAAAATAATGAACCAATTTCTATCAAACGAAATAAATGAATCCGAATTAAATACAATTATTAAAGACCAATTACAACCCATCATATGAAAAATCATTATTTCAAATTCCTATTTCTAATTATCTTTTTAAACCAATCATGTGAAAAGGATGTTGCCAGGATCCACGCAGATGCTTTTGTTATAGATACGCATAATGATATTTTATTGAGATCTTTAACGGGCCGGGATATTTTAACAGACCTTCCTGAAAGTCATTCCGATTTACCAAAATTCAAAAAGGGCGGAGTAGATTGCCAGGTGTTTTCAATTTGGGTTTCTCCTCAGGAGTTTAGTGAAGGTGGATATTATAATCGCGCCAATCAAATGATCTCCCAATTAGAATACCTTTGTTCTCGTGTCCCAGACCAATGGGCTATTCCTTTTGATTATCAAGATTTGGTTTATAATGATCAACACGGGATAATGTCATGCATGATTGGGGTAGAAGGCGGACATGCAATAGAGAATGATTTGGAAAAGTTGAATGCTTTATATGATCGCGGTACCCGTTATTTGGGCATTACTTGGAATAATTCTACTGACTGGGCCACGTCAGCAAAAGATGAAACTCTGAGAGGGGATTCACTTGCATTTAAAGGATTAACAGATTTTGGAGAAGATGTCATTAATCGCTGTAATGAATTGGGTATCATGATTGATATATCTCATTCCGGTGAGCAAACTTTTTATGATATTATAAAAACTACTACAAAACCAATAATTGCGTCACATTCATCGGTCTATAATATTTGTCCGCATTTTCGAAATCTGAAAGATGAGCAATTATTAGCTATGAAAGAAAATGGTGGAGTAGTATTTGTAAACTTTTATCCCGGGTATATTGATTCTTTATATGAAGAAAAAGCTAAAGTTGTGAAAGAATCATTCAAATTAAAATTGGATTCGTTAGCCAAATTATATGATCCTAATAGTGACAATTACTGGTACAAGGAAAGTCAAATGTTAGTACCACATCTTCAAAATATAGTACCAGATTTGGGCGATGTAATTGATCATATTGAATATATAATAGATTTGATCGGCGTTGACCACGTTGGCATAGGCGCAGATTGGGATGGTGTTGGAATACTTCCAAGGGGAATAGAAAAGATTTCAAAATTACCTGATCTCACTAAAGAATTACTGAATAGAGGATATTCAGAACGGGATGTGAAAAAGATTTTAGGTGGAAATTTTAAACGTGTCTTTAAGGAAGTAACCTCATGATTTCGAAAGTTGTGTATAAGGGAGATTTAAGAACAGAATCGACTCATCTGCAATCGGGGGAAACTATTATCACGGATGCACCGATTGATAACCAAGGTAAAGGTAAAGCATTTTCACCGACAGATTTAGTTGCTACAGCATTAGCATCTTGCATGCTAACAATTATGGGAATTGTTGCAAAACGTGATGGCATTATGATAGAAGGAACCACAGCTGAAGTGGAAAAGATCATGGTATCTAATCCAAGACGGATAGGAGAGATCAGACTGAAAATAAATTTTCCACATCCAATCTTAGATAAAGATCAGGTTAAATT
>Ga0207991_1000291_pt1 | contig 35335 bp, 27 predicted proteins | sample ETN07SmetaG_FD_185786 | JGI IMG/M metagenome (GOLD analysis project Ga0207991, IMG submission 185786) | Marine microbial and viral communities from oxygen minimum zone, Eastern Pacific Ocean - ETNP2014F14-07SV275 (SPAdes) (version 2) | ecosystem: Environmental > Aquatic > Marine > Oceanic ...
CGCCGCCACTCCCAAAGCGGGAACAGGCAGTGTCTTGGCTCTTCTGGACGGATTTTGATCCTGAAAAATTCGCATCGCTTGACACAGAATCCCTGGAAAACTCCGATGACGATGAACCGGTTTCTCTCGATACCACGGAAGTCAAATACGCCTCTTATTTTGCGAGGATCAAGCATCAGATCGAACGGGTCTGGATTTATCCTTCTGATGCGGCAAAACGCGGCATCAGCGGCGATCTCAATTTGACTTTCAGTATTTCCAAGGACGGAAACCTTCTTGGAGCGCGCCTGCTGGATCGGTCAGGCTATGAAATTCTGGATATGGCCGCGCTCAAGGCCGTGAAGGAAGCGGCTCCCTTTTACCCCTTCCCGGCAACCATTCAACGGGAAAAATTAACCATCCAGGCCAATTTCATTTACACTCCTAACCTTGAAACCATCGCTCCCTGATTTGTCGTCACCATGAATTCTCCCCATCTTGCAGTTATTTTGCTTTCTCCTCCTGATAGCGGGTATTCCCTTACCCTGGAAAATAAAATAGCAGGCGTTCCTGTATTCAAACGCTTGCTCCTCACTTTGCAAAGAGCGGGCATCAAGGAGTTTCTGGTTTTATCCCGCCAGTTGGATGAACGAGAAATAGAAATCCATCGAAAGGGTATCGAAAAGGATTCCCGATTTAAAGGCCTCCTGCACTGGCATGACCGCGCCGAATTCTTTGCCGCGCCGAACAAGGAGCAGGCCAACGCGCTCACCCCATCCCAACCTTTTCTACTGGTAAACGGGAATCTCGTCACACACCAGAAGGTAATTCGCCGTTTCATGGAATCCGCAAACAATAATAAACTGGATGAGATTATCTGTCTGGCACTGGACGCGGAAAAGCCCGGTGGACTGTATCTGCTTCCCCAAACTAAATTTTCCACATTGAGTCATCGCAACGGGTCAGAAAATGACGAAGGTAAAGCTGAACGCATTGTGTTGTCGGCCAACACCAATTTCTGGGTAGAAGTCCGGGACAATGTCTCCGCCATGGAGGCGGAAAGAAAGCTGCTTCGCTATGGCAAAAACCATTACCATCAGTTTATGGACATATGGGTCAATTCCCTGTTTTCCGTTCACATATCCGCCATGCTGGTCAAAACCCCCGTCACCCCTAATATGCTGAGCTTGTTCGGAATGTTTATAGGGTTCCTGTCTGGCTGGTGCTTCGCGCAGGGGAATTATCTCGGCGGTCTGGCGGGGGGGTTGTTGCTGGCCTTTACAGCTATTTGGGATTGTTGCGATGGAGATGTCGCACGGCTGAAATTCCTGGAATCTGATTTTGGCGAGAAACTCGACACCATTTGCGATAATCTCATCAATGTTTTTATCTTCACAGGAATGATGCTGGGTGTCGCAAAAACTCAGGGATGGGGGCCGGCCCTCATCCCCTTCACCATGCTGGCCACCGGCGGCGGACTGATTTTTGCTTTTATCTATTTCCCTAAAGGTGGCAAAGGAAGTTTTTTTAAAGAATCCAGGATGTATGACATCATCCAGACTCTGGCAAGCCGGAATTTTATATATGTCATTTTACTATTCGCCATAGGTGGACACCTGGATTGGTTTCTCTGGCTTGCAGGCATCGGCTCTCTCATCTTCGCGCTAATGCTTTTTATCGCTAGACGCCAGACCATTAAAACAGTACTTTCAGATCCTTAATGGTTTTTTATCTTATGAATGAAAATCCTTCCTCTCCCCAAACCGAGCCCCAAATTCAAACCGCCGTTTTATTACTGCCTGCAAAATCCGATTGCTATTGGCAAAATCTGGCAGAGGTGCCCTTCCTGCTCAGGAACACGCTCACCCTGCAGAGAGCCGGCATCAAAAAGCTGATGATCTGGAGCGAAAACACGGATGCCTTTCAGCAGAAGCTCAAGCAGGACCCGCGTATGAATCTGGATGTGGAATGGATAGTGGACAACGCCATCGGGCTTCACGACACGCATGTCATGGTCCTCGATGGGTCCACCCTGCTGGAAAAGGCAGAAATCGTGGAAGCGATGACTCCATCCACCCAATATCAAACCGACGGGTTTCATTTCTTTCCGGAGGTACTTAAAGAAAAAAATCTTATAAAAGTCATTCCGCCACGCGAATCATCACGTTTAATCAACAAAGAAGATTTTCGTGTAGCTGAAGAACGACTTTTAAAATCCGTAGGCCTGAGCAACGATAGCCTGATGGATCGGCTGATAACGCGATTCATTTCCAGGCAGTTGACCCGCGTGCTTTTAAAAACCTCCTTAACCCCTAACCAGATCACTTTCCTGAGCCTGTTGATCGGCCTTGGCTCTGCATGGTGCTTTTATCAGGGTACTTTTTTTTCAGGCATAACCGGCGCACTCCTGCTTTTGGTCTCCGCCTGGGTAGATTGTACCGATGGAGAAATTGCGCGTCTAAAGTTCATGGAAACATCCTGGGGTGCCCGGTTCGACATCTACTGCGATAACATCGTTCACTTTTCTGTCTTTTTCTCCATTGGCATGGGTTTGTTTTTTGCGACGGGGAACTCTCTATATATACTCTACGGAGGGCTGGCAGTTTTTGGCAGTCTGGTCGCGTTTATGATCCTGAAAGGTTCCATCATGAAAAAAAAGCAGGCGGCAGGACAGGGAAAAACCTCCGAAACCAATCTAACAGACCAACTCGCCAACCGGGACTTCATCTATTTCCTGCTGGTCATGGCCTGCATCGAAAGACTCGATATATTCATCCTTCTCACCGCAGTCGGGTCCAATATATTCGCCATCTACCTAATGTACAAGCGTAACCGCTGGACTCAATAAGCAATAGTTCGTTAAGCCGAGCCAACCCATTGCTAGCCTTTCACGCTATTGCTCGTTGCCTGCCTCGCTAGAGACGAAGAAGTCTCGGACTTTATCCAGCTGAGTTGTTATCGGGCAGGGGGGCAATGAAGCGATGAACTGTTTTCCATAACCACGCCGGCTCATACGGGAATCGAGAATGGAAACCACACCGGTGTCGGTCTTTTTTCGGATCAAGCGGCCGAATCCCTGTTTCAACTGAATGATCGCTCGGGGGATCTGGTAATGCCTGAACGGGTCGATATTCTGCTTTCGCAATTCCTCAATGCGGGCTTCCGTCAACGGTTCTTTGGGAACGTCAAATGGAAGTTTGGTGATGATAACACTTTGCAGCGCATCACCGGGCACATCCACCCCCTGCCAGAAGGAGTTGGTTCCGAAAATTACGGAAGGTTTCTCTTTGAATTTTTTTAGCATCAGGCCGGTGGGCATGTCTCCCTGCCGGATGAGTGGAAACTGGAACTGTAACTCGTCCAGCTTTTCATAAACCTGATTGAGGAGTGCGTAACTGGTAAACAAGATAAAGGTTTTGCCGCCGGAAACCGCCACCAGTTCCCGGCATCTGTTAGCAATACCTTCCACATAAACACCCGTTTCATCACCCGGCTCGGGGAGGTCGTCGGGAACATAGAGCAGTGCCTGGCGGGAATAATCGAAGGGTGCATCCAAAGACAACTCTTCATCCGGCTGAAAACCAATTCGCTCTTTAATAAAATCGAATCCCCTGGAAGTGGTCAGCGTGGCGGAGGTCATGACCACCCGGTCAATCTTATCGAACACCTGTGCTTGCAGTTCTTCCGCCACATGAATAGGAACCCCGCGCAAGACCACACGGGGGAAGCGTTTTCTTTTAGCAATTTCTATCCAGTAGACATAGCCTTGCATATGCTGATTGAGGATGGCTGACAGAGTGTTGTTGAACTCAAAACAACGCTCGGCTGCGGCAGACGCATCCACCCGGTCCTCTTCCGAGTGCAGTCCCGCTTCCAAAGATTTCAATCCTTCCCGTAGAGCTTCCAGCGGAACATACACACCGTTGTCGAGTACAGGTGGTTTATAAAACCGCAGGACCCGGTCGTCCTTGCCATACTCTTCCAGAAGGTGATTGAAAAAAGCATCGACCGCCTGGCGTACCGACATCGCCAGTTTGCGAAGATGAGGTACCGAATCGTGATCAATCCTGGCCAACAGCCCGCGTTTACTACGCGGATTATGAAGCCGGTCCAGGAAATAAAATAAATTGGAATTGGAAATTTCCAACCCCAGAAACTGGGTAGCCGCTTCTTCCAGGTTCTGTGCCTCGTCAAATACCACCGCGTCGAAAGCGGGAAGCACCGCTCCGGCGTTAGCAACATTGGCAAAAAACAAATGGTGGTTAACAATTAAAAGGTGCGCGCCGAACCATTTTTTCCGCGCCTTGAAATAAAAGCAGGACGAATGAGTTTCGCAGTTTTTCCCCAGACAAAGGTCTTTCTGCCTTCCCACCTCTTCCCACACCTGGGGAAAAACCTCAAAGGGGAGGTCGCTCCGGTACCCGGTCTCTGTCTCTCCGGCCCAGTTAAAAATGCCTTCCCATTGGTTTTCCTCGCTGGCCTGGGTGAACAACCCTGCCTGGGCCGACCGCTTCAACCTCCTGAGCGACAGATAGTTTTCGTTACCCATGCACAAGGCATAACGAAAATTAATCCCCAGCTTGTCGCGAAGGAAAGGGATATCGTGATTAAGAATCTGTTGCTGGAGGGTCTTGGTATAAGTCGAGATGACCACCTTCTTGTTGTTTTCCACCGCCCATAAAATAGCCGGGATGAGGTAGGCCAGGCTTTTTCCCGTTCCGGTTCCCGCCTCCACGATCAGGTGCCTGGCATTGCCAAACGCCTCTTCCACCGCATCTGCCATATGCATTTGCTGGGCGCGGTATTCGAACCCTTCCAACTGCGAAGACAGAGTTCCCTCTTTGCCTAGATAATTTTCCACCCGCTTTACTATCATGACTGTGCATGGTACGGGCACAATTTAAAAAGCGCAAAATTAAATTTTTGCTTCATTTAAAACCATCTTTCTTGTAATCCGATTTTCTTCCTTTCAGCGAGGTTGAATTGTCCGACTGAATTCCTATATAGTATATAGAGCAAATTTAATCGGAGCTCCTATGAAAAGCCTCTCCCTCAGTATCGTTCTCACCCTGTTTTTTACATCCACTATTTGGGCCCAGGGCCCCGATGGAGCCAAACAACGAAAATTGCTACGAACCGCACAGTTGGTGCTGGAAGAAATTCAAAATTCCCCCGACAGCAAGATTCCCGGAAACCTGATCGCTAAGGCCAAAGCTATTATTGTCTTTCCCACCATGGTGAAAGCCGGTTTTTTTGTCGGTGCCCGATACGGTAAAGGAGTTGCCTCAATGCGAGCCAAAGAAACCGGAGAATGGGGAGCTCCCGCTTTTCTTTATACCGCTGGCGGAAGTTTCGGTTTTCAATTCGGCGCAGAAGCAATAGACCTGATCCTGCTCGTCATGACGCAAAGAGGACTGGAAGGACTGCTCAGCAAAAAGTTCACGCTGGGAGGAGACATAGGGGTAGCGGCGGGTCCCGTTGGCCGTCACGCAGAAGCGTCCGCCGATGTTTTCATGCAGGGAGAAATTTATTCCTATTCCAGAAGCAAGGGCCTTTTTGGCGGAGTTTCCGTGAAAGGCACCATCATCACTTCCGATGTCGATGCCAACCTGGCTTATTATGGCAAACCTCTGACGGCAGAAAACATCCTGCTTTTCAATCAAGCCGGGGAAATTCCTGAATCAGGAAAACAATTCATAAGAATTTTCAACCACCTGGCCCCCTACAAAAAAGGGAAATAGCATTTCGCTAATCTAGCACCGAAGCAAAAGGTATGTGTAACAGGTGGTGTCTGGGATGCCCAGTGAGTGGGAAGGCGGGCCCCAAAGAGTTTTTCTAAAGATTCAACACTTATTTAATATCCGCGACACAGCGAAAACCCATGGCTTCGGTCCGGTATTCGGGCCAGAGTGAGGTTCTTCGAGCCGAGCGCAGATACTCCCAACCGTTCAGCCATGACCCTCCCCGTGTCATCCGGTATAGACCAGGAAGGGGTCCGGGCGGATCCTTCCTGGGACTCTGCCGGTAATAGCTGAGGTTGAACCAGTCTTCTACCCATTCCGCCACGTTACCCGCCATGTCATGCAATCCGAAAGGGTTGGGCGGAAACGAGCCCACCGGCGCGGTCAACGCGAATCCATCAGTGATATCGGGAGTTCGGACCTCCTCATTCGAACACAGGCTGTCGCAGAAGTTTCCTGCTGTCGCGGTCACTTTGTCGCCAAAATAAAACTCGGTTTGGGACCCTCCGCGTGCGGCATATTCCCACTCCGCTTCTGTGGGAAGTCTCTTGCCGAGTTTTCTGCAATACTCATTGGCATCGGGCCAATTAACCCGTTCCACGGGAAGCTTGGCTCCAACAAACCGGGAGGGATTCCGGCCCAGGGTGGCCTGATACTGGGATTGGGTGACTTCATATTTATCCATCTTGAAGGGAGAGAGGCAAACTTCGTGCACGGGTTTCTCGTCCATTTTTTCTCCCTCACTCCCCATAATGAAACAACCCCCTTCAAGCTCCACCATCTCGACCTCATCTGTCCCGACACCGGAGGCGGCGATGATCTGTTTTTTTATTTCTGCCAGCCGGATCACCATTTTTTCATGAATCCGGGGCGGGACACCAATATACTGTATTCGGGCGTTGTTTTTGGGAACCAGTTTTATTTTCCCGGCTTTTTTAAAAAACAGGCGGTAGTGCGGGATCGGATCAATCACCGGGCCTGTTAGAAATTTTTCCGCGACGTCGTTCTCCGCGGCATCTACATTTTCCGGAATCATCATTACAGTTTCATCCACCAGCTCGGCTTCCAAAGGTTCCGATTCACCCTTCAGATGAACCAACACATTTCGTCCCCTGGTGATTGGCATGGCCAGAATACGGGTGACCAGTTTTTCAGCCTCAGCGTATTGCTCTTTCTCGAACTTAATTTCGCCCAGGGACTTCAATAGACGGTAATTTTCAGGATCGAGTTCCAAGGCTTTGGCGAAGGCCTGCTCCGCGATTTTAATATTGCCGGTCTTGAGGGCGCTATCTCCCTGCTGGATCAATTCGTTCAAATCGGCAAATGAATTTTGTGGCAGGAAACCGAAAATAAGAATACCTATTTTTAATAAAATGTTTGTGGATTTTTTATCCATAATCTCAGGCACCGGATTTTCCTGAATTGGATTGGGGGATCCTCGCATTTTGCCACCATTCCAATAAAAAGACCAGAGTTTCAAGGTCACCTTCTTTTCCACCTTTTTCTACCGGTCCCCTACAAAAAAGGGAAATAGATCGGGTAATAAACCCGCCCCAGCTACGCTCCACCACCCCCACGATACAACACCCATATAATTTCAAAGCAAAAGGGCCTAGTCAAAACGACTAAGCCCTTTTGCTTTGAGGGCAGGTCAGAAAAATGCAGGCCCTTCGCCACTGAACTCTTTGAAGCTTTCAAGCTTCTATGGGTTCGCATTGTCCTTATTCCCAGGAAACGGTTTTAAGGGCCCGGTCCACGCGTTTTTTGCCCCATCTTTTCGGCTTTGTGGGGGCTTCCCCGGGTTTTACATCGGTGCCAATCCCCGCCTGGGTCATGTCCACACGACCCTGCTCGTTTTCAAGATAGACTCCTTTTCCGCTCAGCAGGAGTAGACGAATTGGTTGTCATGTTGGCCCCAGAACCGGGTTCCGCGAACCCCGATCACCCCCAGCGGGGTCTGGACCTTGAAATCCATTTTTCTACGAGTATCAAGAAGGTTCGCCACGATCGCGCGGAACGCGCCGTCTAGCAGTTTCAAGGTGGCATGGGTTCCCTCATCACCTTCACCGTGATGAAACTCAGCAATGGAAACATCGGTATTCCCACCAAAGGTAATCACGCTGCCATCATGGAAACGAATTTCAAGACGGGCCTTGGCACCGGTGTTGATCCGATCCTTAACGTAGACCCTCGCGTTTTTTGTCAGCACACGCGACAGACCGTTGTTGTAGGCAGTAGACTGCAACTGGACACGCGTGACCGTGCCGGCAAACTCGGCGGCAGAAACCGTGCCGACAACCATCAACAGGATCAATGAAAACAAAATAAAACCTCTGACGCATCCTGTGATGACGATCGATCCCCAGTGTTCGCCGTGAATGGTTTTTTCGTTCATACGTCGGACCTTTCTTAACTAAGTTATCTACCTTAATAAATTATACCACTTTCGATTTTAAAGCATCCATCAGCTATTGAACGCGTTCGCGGATTTTGGCGCTCAGGATGTCCAGCGTAATGACCACGATAGCAATGGCGAGCAACGCCGTTCCCGCCTCGTTGTATTTGAGAAGGTTGATCCACTGCTGAAGCAAAAACCCGATTCCCCCGCCGCCTACAAATCCGATGATCGTTGACATGCGCACGTTGATATCCCAGCGGTAAAAACTGAGTGCCAGAAATGGCAAGAGCACCTGCGGCAGAACGCCAAAAAAAACCACCTGCACCGGTTTGGCTCCAACCGCAGTGATCGCCTCTACCGGTCCTTGGTCAATGCTCTCTATCTGCTCCGAAAATAATTTTCCCAAAGACGCGATGGAGTGCAGTCCCAACGCCAACACCCCGGCAAAAGGACCAATGCCCACCCAGACCACAAACAGGATCGCCAGGATCAGCGGTTCGATGGATCGCAAAACATTCAGTCCGGTGCGCACCACATAATAAATAATAGTACCCACACGGCTTTTCGTCATGAGGTTGCGCGCACCGAGAAAACTCAAAGGCACCGCAACCAGCACTCCTAATGTGGTCGCCATCAACGCCAGAAAAACCGTTTCCACCATTTTGTCGAAGGTCAGGCTAAGCGTCTCACTGGCTTTCCACCCCCCGGCTTCCCAACTCAATACCGCCCTCACGGTCTGGCGAAGACCACGCGCACTGGGCGGCACGGTGATATCTTTCTGGAACGCGCCGGATGAATCGGTCGAAAAAGTTCCCAGAGGAAACTCCTGCTCAATGGCATTGACCCAATATAGTGTTCCGGACTCCTCCGGTTTCATGTTCAGGCCACGAACGGTCAAGGTATCCGAAATCTCACCCGACTGGCGCGATAAGACTAACGCAGGGTTCGTGCCTTCATGAACTTGAGGAATATTTGTTTTTTGAGAAAGGAAAAACCCTGCTTCAACGATTTGGGTTTCCTTCTCACGGGTCAGCAAGTCGGGTTGAGCCAGTTCCTTGACCAGCGGTGTGACAAGGTGGAAGTCGCGGAATAATTCGCCCAGGTCAATCTCCGTCACCTTCCACCCATAGCTGTAAAGGGACAACACAGCCAGGATGATAAGCAAAAACTTTGTTTTGGCGTAAATGGGTTGGATGGGATACCTCCTTCCGCTGGGCCCAGCCAAGCGGCCGGTGGCAACTGGGCAAGAGCTTGATTGTGCCGAGACAACCCTTTGCTCGCCAACAAAAGCTATCGCACACTGGCCCCACGCCTAGTGGTCAGTCGAGTTCGAATTCTTCTTTCCAGTTGCTATCTTCTTCCAGCGGTTTCTGCTCTTTTTTATCGAGCACAAAATTTTCCAGCACAAGAGTATCCATTTCCGTACGCATGAAACAACGGTAAGCCTGTTCCGGGGTACAGACAATGGGCTCTCCGCGAACATTGAAGGAGGTATTGATCAAAACCGCACATTGCGTGGCTTTTTCAAATTCGCGGAGCAATTCATAGAATTTAGGATTGGTTTCGGCGTGAACCGTCTGGATGCGGGCCGAGTAGTCCACATGTGTGATTGCCGGAATCTGTGACCGGGGAATGTTCAGCAAGTCGATGCCAAATAATTTCTTTTGTTCTTCGGTCATTGCAATGCGTTTGTCTTCACGCACCCCCGCCACCATCAGCATATAAGGACTTTCGCTGTCAATTTCAAACCACTCCTGAACCTTTTCTGCCAGAACTGCGGGAGCAAAAGGACGAAATGATTCGCGATATTTAATCTTAAGGTTCATCGTCGACTGCATTTCAGGGTTACGCGGATCGCCGATGATGCTCCTCCCCCCTAACGCGCGCGGGCCAAATTCCATCGGCCCCTGAAACAAACCGACTATCTTACCGGCTTGCAAATCTTGCGCAACCGCTGGGGCCAGTTGAGGATCATCATAATATTTATAGGGAATGCCCTGCCCGTCTAAAAATTTCCGGATCTCATCTTCTTCAAACTTCGGGCCGAGAAAGGCTCCGCGCATCGAATCTTTGCCATTGGTCGCTCTTTCATTTCCCAGCATCTGATGCCAGATACTGAGCGCAATACCCAAAGCGCCTCCCGCATCTCCCGCCGCCGGTTGAATCCAAATCTGATCGAAGATTTTTTCTTTGAGAATCTTGCCATTACCCACGCAGTTTAAAGCCACGCCTCCCGCAAGACACAGATTTTTCATGCCAGTAAGTTCCCGGATGTGACGTGCCATTTTAATCATGATCTCTTCAGTCACCTTTTGCAGGGAAGCCGCGATATCCATTTCTTTTTGACCAAGCTGAGTTTCGGACTTGCGGACAGGATGACCGAACACCGAGGCAAACTTGTCATTGGTCATCGTCATGCCACCCAGATAATCGAAATACTCCATGTCCATTCTAAAAGAGCCGTCCTGCTTGAGATCAATCAGGCGGTCCAGGATAAGGTCCGCATATTTAGGTTCGCCATAAGGAGCCAACCCCATAACTTTGTATTCGCCGCTATTGACCTTGAAGCCGAGATAATAAGTGAACGCTGAATAAAGCAGGCCGAGGGAATGTGGGAAATGCAGTTCCTGCAACAACTCTATTTTATTGTCCTTGCCCTGGGCAATACTGCTGGTGGCCCATTCTCCCACCCCATCCATCGTAAGAATGGCCGCCTCCTGAAACGGGGAGGGGAAAAACGCACTGGCCGCATGCGACTCATGATGCTCGCCAAACAGGACCGGCCCCTTATAGTCCAGGTCTTTGCGGATATTGGCCCGGGTCCATAACTTGTCTTTCAGCCAGACCGGCATCGCCGATAAATATTGCCGCAGACCCTTGGGAGCGATACTCAGATAAGTTTCCAGAATGCGTTCGAACTTGACGAATGGCTTGTCATAAAACCCGACATAGTCCAAGTCAGAGGTCTGAATGCCTCCTTGCTGAAGGCAGAACTCCACCGCTTTTTGGGGAAACGACGCATCGTGCTTCTTGCGGGTGAAGCGCTCCTCCTGTGCCGCCGCAGTGATCTCACCGTCTCGCACCAGGCACGCCGCCGAGTCATGATAAAATGCTGATATTCCGAGAATGTTCATATTAGATAGATGAAAAGTTAGTGGACTAGCCCACTGCCGTGGGAGGGAATTAGCAAAGGCTTGATTGAGCCGAGCCAACTCTTTGCTAGCCACCCCTTAGCAGGGGAGGCAGATAGCAATGACCTGTAAAGCCGAGAGTATCGTTGTTAACAGTGAAAAGCTATGTTCGTTTCCTCAAGGCGTAGCCTTGTTGCCAGTCGGCCCCACGCCTAGTGGCTGGCGCTGGTCAGCCAGAGCAACCAGAGTCCGGCAAAAAGAACCGCCGCGTTCAATTTGACAGATAAAGAATGTAGCATCTTGAAGCGGGCTTCCAAGTCAGGCTTTTCGACTTCGGAGGCATCTTTCAATTTTTCTTTAAGGATTTTCGCTCTGGGGTTTACTCCTAAACCAGCGCTCGCCGTTCCCAACATCATGATTCCCCAAGCGCACCATTTAAGACCTGCTGTTTCCGGTCCAGTTAGCAGAAGCGCCGCAAACACCAAAACGCCGCACACATAACCGATCATGTAGTACCGAGGAAAAATGATGCCGACCAGTTCGCCTGCTTTTTCCCGCTCCAGGGTTTTAAAGACTACGGGAGCCACAAAGAAGGAAAAAAAGATAATACTGCCAATCCAGCAAACCAGACTTAACAGATAAATAAAATTTATTAACGTGGAACCCATTGTTGATTTTTAGTATTTGTTTTCTTCATCCCTGGTCGGAAATGGATTGGATTTCATCAATAATTTTTTGCGCCGCTTCTCTTGGATCTTTAGCATCTCGGATAGGCCTGCCGACAACAATGAGGTCCGCCCCGTCCTCTATAGCTTGGACTGGTGTTGAAATTCTGCTCTGGTCGTCCCCTGCCACATCGGACCATTGCGGACGGATCCCCGGAACCACAATTTTGAATCCCTCGCCGCATTTTTGTCTGACCTGTTTTGCTTCCTCTCCTGAACAAATGACCCCGGCACATCCCGAGTTCTGCGCCCTGACCGCCCGATCCAACACCAGGACCGCCGCGTTGATATCATCACGAATGCCCAGACTCGCCAAGGAGGAAACGCTGGTACTGGTAAGCACCGTTACCGCCAGCACTTCCAGACCCGAACCCTTCACCTCATCGGCCGTCTCAAGAATGGTTTCCCCCTCGGTTGAGTGAATGGTGATATACCGGACTCCCAACTTCTCAGCAGATCGCAACGCACCCCTTACCGTAGTTGGAATATCGTGAAGTTTGAGATCAAGAAAAATACTTGCCGAGGAATGGTCCTGAATCATTTTGACCACATCAGGACCTTCACCAATAAACAGCTCCAAACCCACCTTGAAGCAACCGACCACGCCTTCCAGCATTTTGACGTAACGCTCCGCTTCTTGTTTCCCTGGAACATCCAGAGCAAAGATCAACCGGTCTTGAGGGGTCATGAGAATAGCATCATATTACAAAAGTGATCCAGCGGAACGAGTATATCAAGATTCTACCTCACTCATGATGAAAAATACTCTCGGGGAAACGCGTCATGACCGAATGATTCCTGATGTCCGGCCTCTTGGAGTCCAACTCCCGCCCAGCCAGTTCCTTTAACATCATCAGGGGCACGTTTCCTCCGGCAGAAATTGTATGCACAAAACCACTGCCAAAACGTAGGTTCACATCGGTGAAGAAAAATTTTCCGGAATTGTCGCGTAGTCCCTGAATTGTACAGGGTCCTGTCAAACCCAGTTTGGCTCCAAGCGCTTCCACTCTATCTATGATTCCGCCATCCATATGGATACGGCTCACCATTACCTCTCCACCACGAACTGCCAGCCGTTCACGCGGAACAATCAAGCGAGACGAGCCTTGCTGGTCAAAAAAACAATCCACGCTGAATTCTTTTCCATCGATTCGTTGTTGAAACACATGATCGGGACATTTTTTCATGTAAAAATCCAGGTCGCTATCGCTTTCCAGAACAAACTGGTCTTTACTGCCTTCGCCCCGGCGCGGCTTGGCAATAAGAGGAAAAGTAGATTCTATCTTCCCCGGCAAAAATGTTGACGGGGTGTCGAACCCTTTATCTTTTAAAAACTCATATAGTTTCCATTTATCGTGGCAGATTTCGATGGCACGGTTTGCGGGTATCCACAAACGGCAACTGGCCGCTTCCAGTTCGTGACGATGGTCAGCCATGAACTCGATGGACTTGTTGGTCAAGGGAATCAGAATCGTTTCGCTTTCGCAAAACCCGAGAAGCGATTGCAAGCACTGGGAATCTGAAAAAAGCGGTAAAACCTGCGAGCGATCTGCTGCTTTAAAAGAAGGCGCAAGCGGATCGCTATCCACACAGATCAACTCAACGGACTGCGGGAATGCAGATTTAGCCTCCTGAAACGCCTTGATAAGGGAAACCCTCCAATGCGGGGCCAGAAAAAGGATTTTTAAAACTTCCATATTGGTTAGTAACTACTCAGATGACTTATTTGGTTGAGAATCTTTGCCGATGCACCCCAGATTCTGTGGTGTTGAAACCAGTACATCACACCTTCGGGCTTGCTCCCAACATCCCGTTGTTGCGTTGAAAGCAGAGAAGTGAAGGGCATCTCCAAAACTTCTCCCACCTCATTCTCAGCAGGCTCATACTTGGGGGCCGAAGGCAAAACCGAAACAAAAGGGGTAATTTCAAAACCTAACCGTGTCTTGACAACAGGAAGCTGCCCCAGCACGTCTTCGGATTCAACCTGAATGGCAAGCTCTTCCTCGGTTTCTCTAAGTGCTGTGGCCAGCAGGTCATCATCCTGCTCTTCAAACACTCCGCCGGGAAAACTCACTTCTCCCGCATGATACTTGAGGTGCATAGCTCTTCGGGTCATAAGCACATGGGTTTTTTTTGGCTTGGGATAAAGTAGTACCATCACTGCGGCCCGCTGGGGATGTGGGAGAGTCGTCTCCCGCACCAGGGGAAAGTCGTGCTGCAGTTTATGTTTGATTAAAAACAGATCCATAGTTGTGCCTTTTTTAATCTATCTACCAGACCTTTTTGTATTCTTCGATGTCGAACCCAACGGTAACTTTACGTTTATCCACCGCGATCGGACGTTTGATCAACATTCCGTCGGAAGCAAGCAAATCTAAAGCCTGGCTTTCGGTCATGGTTTTCAGTTTGTCCTTGAGCTTCAACTTCCTATATTGGCCTCCGCTTGTATTAAACAGCTTTTTCATCCCTTTGGCTTTCATCGCCGCTTTTAGGACCAGCTTTGGCGGAGTTATTTCGGTTATATCGATCAATTCAAACTTAACCTTTCTGTTTTCCAGGAACCGGATCGCCTTACGGCAAGTTCCGCACTTACTATAAGAATATAGCTCCATCTGAAAACCTCCTTCCACCCTCTAGCGAGGGAGGCAAATAGCAAAAGTTTGTTGAGCCGTCAACATGGTTTGAGTGCTGTAAAAATCATTGCTCATTTCCTCAAGCCGAGAGCATCGTTGCTAGCAGACGTGATATTCTACCTTAGCCTTTACCCGTACCGGGCATGAAATGTATGGTGGGGGATACCACGCGTGCCCCGAAGGGATAAAAAGCTATTACTAGTTGCCACCGGCCGCTTGGCCGGGCCAGGTGGTACAATATATAGTGGGCTGGGTTTTAGAGTATACCAAACATGGTATAATTTCACTTTACAATATCTCATGATTGGGATAATCTTTCTGCCAACATACAAGCCTCAAAAGGTCCGATAATCCCAAGAGCCAAACCAAGTTATGTATCTGAAAAATTTAGAGCTAGAGGGTTTTAAATCATTTGTCGACGCTACCAACCTGGAGTTTAAAAATGGTTTTACCGCCATTGTCGGCCCAAATGGTTGCGGGAAAAGCAACGTATCTGACGCGATTCGCTGGGTCATCGGCGAGCAAAGATCCAAAACTCTACGTACCACCCGCATAACAGATCTCATTTTCAATGGCAGTAGTAGCCGAAAACCGGTGAACCGGGCGGAAATTTCCCTAACCTTGGCCAGCGTACCACCGGGAATCCGGATTGCCGGGGTTCCCAATTCTGCTGAAGATGTCAAAGTCACCCGTTGTTACCATCGTTCCGGCGAAAGCGAATTTTATATCAACCAGATTCCATGCCGCTTAAAGGATATCACGGATTTCCTGATGGACGCGGGTATCAGCCCGAAGGTATTGACCATTATCGAGCAGGACCATATTCAGGACATCATCACTTCCAAACCGGAAGACAGACGGATCCTGATTGAAGAGGCGGCAGGGATCCTGAAATTCAAGCACCGCAAAAACGAAGCCATCCGCAAGCTCGACAGCTCGCGCCAGAATCTGGAACGGATAGCAGATATCGTTCAAGAACTGGCCCGGCAGGTAGAATCGTTAAAGCGTCAAGCCGCCAAGGCAGAACGCTATAAAAAATACAAATCCGAGATTAAGCAACTGTCCCTGAAACTTTTCTCCGTCAAAGTCCGCCGTTACCAAACGCAACTGCAAACAATAGAAGCAGAGCTAAAAGAGCAAACCCAAAAGAAAACCGAGTGGAGCGCCCGCCACGCCACCTTCGAAAACCAGATCGCCCAACTCAATATAGAAATTGAAGAATCGCTGGGACGGTTGAATGAAGCTCGCGAAACCATTCATCAGCTGAACTCCCAAATCGGAAGCAACGAACAAAATGCTGCTTTCAAAAAAGAACAGAAATCAGAAGCGGAAATGGACATCGAATCCGCGACAGGGGAAATTTCCCAAATGAAAGGGGAAATTGACGGCCTGACAAACAATATCGAAAACGAAAGGCAAAGGCTTTCCACCACCTCGCAGGAAATCAACGAGCAGGAAATTGTGCTGGATCAGCGTAAAACTGAAAATGAGCAGAAGCGAGAAGCTTTACAGAAAATTCAGGAGCAAGTTCTCAACGGAGAAAAAAACGTTCTCAATTTATTCCAGCAAACGGCGCAAGCGAAAAATCAGATGACCGCTCTCGAAACCCGCGTTCACGGATTGGAAACCCACCAGAAAAAACTTCTACCGGAAAAGGAAGAAGTCCGTTCCCAAATCCAGGAAAACCTGTCGGCGCTGGAACAGGAAAAAACGGAACACCAGCAAAAGGCCGAGGAGCTTACGCGTTTCAAGGAACACCAAGAGGCCTTGCGTCAAGAAACTACCGAATACTCCAAACAACTCCAAGCTGAAATGGACCGTCATAACTCCAAAAAGGAAGACTATTTTCACAAGGCTTCCTTGCTGAGTTCATTGGAAAAACTGAGGAACCAGTTTGAGGGATTTCAAGAAGGCATCAAATCCCTTATGGGCAACCAGAACAACGAACGAATTCCGGGAATCCGGGAAGTGCTGGTCGATGTTTTGGAGACCCAGGCGGAATATGAAGTGGCTATCGAAACGGCCCTGGGTGAAAAACTCCAAAGCGTTATTGTCAATTCCTATTCGGATTCGATGGAGGCCATCGGCTACCTTAAGAATCACCAGTCCGGTCGAGGCTTGTTCGTTCCTCTCAATCCGAAATCGGTTCCCTCCGCCCCCCTTCATTTGAACGGCACACAGGGAGTCGTGGGCAAAGCACTCAATTTCATTGAATGCCAGGAAGAGTATAGACCGGTAATCGAGTTGTTACTGAAAAGTGTTGTCATCGTTCAGGATATGGATGTGGCCCTTCACCTGCACCAGGACCCAAATTTTCATGGAACCGTCGTCACCTTGAACGGCGAAATGATTGATGCCAACGGATTCGTTACCGGAGGCTCATTGAAAAATGAATCCTCAAGCCTGCTGGCACGAAACCGTGAAATGGAAACGCTCCGCGATAGTGTCAACAAACTCAAAGAGGGATTGGATGCCTCGCAGGAAAACATCGAAAAGAAAAAACAAGGCTTTGCCGAACTTGAGGCTAGCCTGAGACAACTGGACCAACAAACTCTTGCCGCAGAGATCGAAACGAACAATAAACTCAGCGATCTGGAACAATTACGTAAAGAGGCAGAGCGTCTTGCAAACAGAAGCTCCACTATAGACGGGGAAATTTCAGCCATAGACCACGAAAAAAATGAACTGGTCACGGAAAAATCCTCGCTGGACCAGGAATTGGCTTCTGCCGAACAAAAAAGAAATCTGGAAGAAGAACTTTTAATCCACCACCGGGAAAAACTGGAACAGAGCCGGTCCGGCCTTGAGGAAATTTCATCCGAGATCAGCAGACTCAAAGTCCTGATCGCATCGCTGATCGGCCGACGGGAAAACACGCTTACCGAAATCAAACGGCTGGAGCTTCAACAGCAAAACCTGAAACAGCAGATTGAAAGACGCGAGGCGGACCGAATTTCCAACCAGAACAGAATCACTGAAATTGAAGCCGAAATTTTAACCTTGGAAAGCACAGTTCTCAAGCTTTCCCGGGAAAAAGACCAGTGGAGCGAAACGGCCGTTCAGGAAGAAGAATCACTGCGACAGAAGGAAGAGGATCAGAAGGGAATGGATCAAGACATCCGCGAACTGTCCCGAAAAATCCAGGAGATCACCGAAACCCTCTCTCAGATAGAAATCAAGCGATCGGAAAACCGCCTACAAATCGTCCATCTGGAAGAACGTGCCTACGAAGACTACAACGCAACCCGGGAAGAATTGCAGTCGGCCTATGATGAAACCATCGATGAAAATGAAACTGACGGGCAGGTTAAAGAGCTCAAGGAAAAGGTAGCAAAACTAGGCGAAGTCAATCTGGCAGCACTTTCGGATTTTGAAAAAACCAACGAACGTTACACCTTCCTGAAAAAACAGCAGGATGATCTTGCCGAGTCAATCGAACTGCTTCATTCGACCATTGAAAAAATAAACCGCACCACCCAGCAACGGTTTCTCGACACATATGAACTGGTTAACGAAAACTTCAAGGAAATTTTTGCGCGACTTTTTCAGGGAGGAAAAGCAAACCTGACTTTGACTGACGAATCCAACCCACTCGATTCAGGAATTGAAATCACCGCCAATCCTCTGGGCAAAAGCCTGCAAAGCCTGGCCCTGATGTCCGGAGGGGAAAAAGCCATGACCGCCATCGCTCTGATGTTCGCGGTATTCAAAGTCCGACCCAGCCCCTTCTGCCTACTGGATGAGGTAGATGCTCCGCTGGACGAGGCCAATGTGGTCCGTTTCCAGGAAATGCTCAAGGAAATGGCCGTCAACACACAATTCATCATCATCACCCACAATCAAAAAACCATGACTTTCGCCAACGCCCTCTACGGCATAACCATGGAAGAACAGGGTGTCTCCAAAGCAGTTTCTGTCCACTTTAACTAGCCAGCGTAACGCTGGACTCAATGAGCAATATATTTATCTGCTAGCAAACCTTCTCTCGGCGCAACCGGCCATTACACTCTGCCCCCACGGCTAGTGGCCAGCGTGATACCCCGTTCTACCCCATGCGGGGCATGAAAGCTAATGAATGGATATAGCTCGCTGGACCCGATGGGTCAATGCCCATATGGCGAAACCATAACCTTTAGGCTTCTGGATGTAGGTGGGATGTCCTCTTCTTCAGCTTTCGCGTCCCACGGGGGAGAGGAACTGGGCAGGAACTTGATTGCGCCGAGATAACTTTTTGCTCACCAAATAAAGCAACGGCACACTGGCCCCACGCCCAGTGGTGGTGGTATAATCACATCACCTAATCTAACGCCACCATGTTATGAACGAAGCGAAAGACATTGACGATAGCCTGGATTTCCTGCGGTTTTTTGAAAAAAATACCGAGAACCCCGACCTCGCCACCCTCATCCAGGAAAAGTTAAGTGCCGACAGAAAATCCCTGAATCTTTTAGGTTGCCGGCTTGATGAAAAAGATTTCAAGGCCTTTGCCGGATTCAGTCCCATAAAATCTCTCTCTTCCTTGAATCTTGACCAAACGGGTTTAAACTCGGGCGGACTACAACCCCTTAGTGCTTGCGACTGTTTTTGCAATCTGGAAAACCTTTCACTGGCAAACAATAATCTCGATGACGAAGCCCTATTCTTCCTTTCCAAGTGCCGATCGTTAAACCGCCTGAAAATCTTGAATTTATCCAGCAATGAAATTGGGTCACTGGGAGCAAAGGTTCTTTCCCTGGCGGTGGACATGGGTAGCCTAGAACAGTTGAACTTTTCCTATAACCGTTTGGAACCGCTTGGCATTAAATCGCTTGCCGATTCAAAACTGGGCCGCCAATTAACCGATATCAATTTTCGGGACACCGGAGTTGGTGATGAGGGTTTAAGATTTTTAACGCAGTCTCCGCCGCTCGAAAATATCGTCCGTATCGATCTTTCTGACAATGGCCTGACCGGCGAAGGCATGGAGGTTCTGGCGCGGTCCCGGGTGTTCCCCAACCTCAAGGTTTTGATCCTGAACAACAACCATCTTGGAGATGATGGCGTCTATGCCATGGCCGAGTCTCCCATGTTTGAAAAACTGGAAACACTGGTCATGCACAATAACGGGTTGACGACAGACAGTGCCATTTCTCTTGCCGAATCTAAAACCATCACCCGGCTTAGAACGCTGGACCTGAATAATAACGATCTTCGCGCCGAGGGTGTGAAGGCACTGGCGGCATCCACAAATATGAAAGACATAGAAACTCTTGACCTGGGCGAGAACAAAATCGGTCCGGAGGGTGCAAAGGCCCTGGCACAATCTTCCCATTGCGCCGGGCTGAAAACTTTAAGACTGAACAACAATAACATTTCCGATCTGGGAGCTTCGGCACTGGCCCGTTCTACCACCCTGACGCAGTTGGAATCCTTACACCTGGAAAACGAAAACTGGATTCACGCACAAGGCACTAAGGCAATTGCCGAGTCCAAAAACCTGTCCAGCCTTCGTCGACTGGTGCTCGCCCTGAACGCTATTGGCGATGAAGGTGCGGCTTATCTGGCCAATTCCCACCAACTCTCCGGCCTGCATTTTTTAAACGTAGCTGGGAGCAAACTCAGTCCCAAAGGGGAAGAGGCCCTGCAAAAATCCACGGCGCTGGCTAACCTTCAAGTTCTGGAAATTGTTTAATCTATTGGTTTTTCAAATGCTTACAAACTGGTTTTAAACTCCCCCGTTTAAAGAGAAAATTCCGGCATACCTATAATAAGATGAGTTCCCTTTCTACTGGTTGATTTTCCTGCCTTGTCCCCGTATATTGCGGAGATAAGTCAAATGTAAATTTAATCCCGCAGGGCCATTATGAATGATTTAAGGCAAATTATCATAGATTCCCTGGATTCCTGTGCCACAGAGAATTCTGACTTCCGGGAAACCATTCAGGACCTCGTCGAGAATGAGGGTGAGGAAACTTAACCTATTTTACTTAATTTATTGACCCACCTTGAATTCAGCACCCAGGACGCCAAAGCGAACTGGGATAATATCCTCAAACATCAAAATCTGCTGGAAGTAAAACTCGACAGACCCGTCAAGTTGATAACCGCGATGTGCGACTATTTCAGCGATGTTTCTAAACACCTGCAAACTCCAACTATGATCGAATTGCAGGCACTGGAGGAAACCAGGAAGATTTCCCGCACTGACGGATTAACCGGACTTTTTAATCGGCGGTTCTTCGATGAAGCCTTGGATGGAGAAATCAACCGAGCCATAAGAAATGATGGAAACTTCACCCTCATTTTTTTTGATCTTGATAATTTTAAAAAATTAAATGATACCCAGGGTCACCAGGCAGGGGACTTAACCCTGAAACGAGTGGCCGAAATCATGATAGTAGAAAAAAGAACTGAAGACATTGCCTGCAGATATGGTGGGGAAGAACTGGTCCTTATCCTTCCAGAAACCAAGAAGGTTAGCGCGCTGGTTATTGCTGAACGAATTCGGCAAAAAGTTGAAGAAGCAGAACTGGAGTTTGAAGGGAACTCATTTGGAGTCACTTTAAGCGGTGGGGTCGCTGCTTATCCTCTGGACGCGCAGAATATCAAGTCCCTGATTCACGCGGCCGACATCGCGCTTTATCAAGCGAAGGAAAACGGCAGGAACAGGATTTGCCTGCATGACCTGGACAAGCGGCATTATATCAGGATAGATTTTGCGGAAGAAGTGCAGGTCATCAAAGTCGACCAGGAATCCGAACAACTCAATGTCCAGGGAAAAAATTTCAGTAACTCCGGTCTGCTTTTCGAAAGCCCTGTTGCCATTGAAATCGGCACACAAATACAGATACAAATTGCAGACAAGAGCATCAGCAAGCCCATTATTGTAAAAGCCCAGGTTGCACGGGTAGAAAAGTTTAAATCCTATTATGATATCGGAGTGTCGTTTGTGGAAATTGATGATACGGATGGAAACGAGATAGCACAAGCCCTGGCCAAAAACCTGGGAATCCCCGCCAGCTCACTCAATCAAAAAAAGAACCCGGAAAATTAAGGCCGGGTCGCGAGCAAATTAAAGGTGTTTTGCGTTTTCAATACCCGGTTTGCCAACCAGGCATGAAGCCCATAACGCCGGGCACAATATTTCTCGATCTTCAAAACCTCTAAACCTTCACCCTGCAGAATTTCGCGGACCCGGACCGGATCAATCCCCCCAAACTGTCGTTGGTAATCCGAATGGTGGTACTCATCATCCAGCACAGGAATTTTTCGCACCTTCATCTCAAACCGGTATAATTTTTCATCCAGCCAGGAAAGTATACGGTGCAGGGCAAACCTTATCGGCGATTGAACTTCCTGCTTGAGCGGCTCGAAAAACACAAGCAGTCTCTTCCCGGAAGAAAGCCTTGCGCAAATTTTTCGAAGCACCGATTCATAATCGAAGAGATGATGCAGGATTGCTGACAAGACGATCACATCAAACTCATCTTGATTTTGCGCCAGGAATCCCTCAGCATCTCCCACCACCAGATGAGCCTGCGGTTTCAGTGTTGCGGGGATGGAGTCTTCAAACGCCTGGATCATCTCCCGCGACAAATCCAAGCCGGTCACGCGATATCCTCGGGATAAAAAACCCAAAGAAAGGTAACCGGTTCCGCAACCCAGATCCAGAATTTCAGAGCCGGGCTTCAGGTTGGCGCAAACCTCGTTGACCGTTCTTTCCAGAATAGAGTTCTGGAAAAAATTTGTTTGTTCAGGGTGACGGGAAAGATATAGCCGGTTTTCCAGGGCATGCACCCTGCGGTTTTCTTCCAATACTTTTTCTTTAGTGATGGGGTCTGCCATCGCCGATTCCATCAGGACACAAGCTCTTCAAAAAAAAAGCGTTTTTTCGTTTTCGATGTCTTGCATTCGTTACAATTAATGCAGACATCGGGGTATTCCCCTTTTTCATGCTGGGCACGTAACCGTTCAATTTCCCTACCCCGCCACAAGTCTTGCACACTATCCTGGAGAGCGTTTCCCAGTTTTAAGGAAGCATTGTAATCCACACAGCATGGAAGCACTGTGCCATCCCATAACACCACCAACTTCCCATAATCTTTGCCAAAAGGTTCCGGGCAGGGTTCCTCTCTCGGACTTTGAATCAGTTTGGGTTGTGTTCGAACATGATCAACAATGGTTTCCCAATGGCCGATAAAAGGATCAACATCTTCCTGGGTTTCTTCTTCTACGGTAAATACCACTCCTATGCTCAAATCGGGTCGACGTTTTTCTTTTTCATTTTTAAGCCGGATAATATTTTTTTCTATTTTTTCAAGCTCCACACCCCGTATCCGCTTAAACGTTTCCGCAGAACCATCAATAGAAAAACGGATGATATTAAGAGGACTATCGATGATCCGGCCAATCATTTTGTCTGTCAACAGGGTCCCGTTGGTATTCATCACGATATATTTGATTCCCGCTTCATGGGCATAATCAAACATCCTGAAAATCTCCTTGTGCAGGAGTGGTTCTCCCCAATTGTGCATGCAAAGATGTTCAAGCCCGGGGCTGTCGTCAATAACTTTTCTGAACAAACCAAAATCCATGAAGCCTTCTTTCCGCGTCATACCTTCTGTCACAAAACAAAACGTGCAACGCAGGTTGCAGGTATTGGTCGGTTCGATAATCAATGAAGTAAGAGGTTTAACCTGCATCATTCCATCACCTTTTCAACAATATAGTCTGGGCGACCCTGAACCTGGGAGTGGACCCTCCCGAGATATTCTCCCAGAAACCCAATGGATAAAAGCTGGACTCCGAGAAAAAACGCAAACACCGCCGAGAGAACGATAAAACCTTCGATCAAAATCCCATTTGCAATACGTTGGTACAAGAGAAAGGCCATCATGAGAAATCCCATGAAAGAACCAAACAATCCCATATAAGTCACCAGCCTTAACGGAAAGTTGGAATACCCTGTTACCAGGTCCCATGATAGTTTGAACAAGGTCAGAAAACTGTATTTCGTTGCACCCTTTTTCCGGGCATGATGTTCCACTTCGATCTCCACGCTAGGTAGTCCCATCCAGCTCATCAGCACTGCCATGTATCGGGACCGATCCCGGCAGGTTTCAATTTTATCTATCACGCTCCGGCGCATGGCACGAAACGAACTTAAATTTAGCTTGACGGATTTTCCAAAAAGTATTTGACCAATTCTATGCAGGAGCCTCGACCCCATGACTCTTAACAGCCCATCCTGCCGTTTTTTGTGCACAGTCGTGACTAGGTCAATATCATCCGTCAACGCAGCAAGCAGTTTGGGAATTTCTTCTGGCGGATTCTGCAAATCCGAATCCAGTTGAACCACAATATCCCCCCGGCTTATTCTAAAACCGGCCAGCACAGCAGACTGCTGGCCGAAGTTCCGGGTCAACCGTACCAGACGCAATGCCTTGTCGGCCTCCTTGATGCGTTTGAGTTTTTCAAACGATCCGTCATCACTGCCATCATCCACAATCAAAATTTCGTAAGAACGGCCCAACCCATCGCAAACAGATTTCAGACGCGAATACAGCTCCTCGACCAAGGGCTCCTCGTTATAAACAGGAACGACAATAGAAATTTCAGGTTTTTTATCCATCTCTTTCCACTAGGCGTGGGGCCAGCGAGCAATCGCCTTTGCTGGCAAACCAAAAGCCATCTCGGCTTCAAGAGTTATTGCTATCTGCCTCTCTCGTTAGAGAGTACCGCCGAAAACAAAGGCGATTCGATTCCTTCCACTAGGCGCCGGGCCCCTCCCGGTTAAAAGTTGGCACCGAGCAAGTACTTTCTCTGGCTTTCAAAAATTTAACCTTTCTTGCCGGATTTTTGCTAACTACCGGCGTCATGAGAGGACTGGGGCCGATGTACTCCGATTGACAGCAACCCAGACACCCTGGAAAAATTCCTTCCGCTTTAAGTTTTTCGCGGAAACCTTGAATGCGCTCCGTCTGCCAGGCTGAAGAGTCACTGCCACTATTTACATTACCAACCCGGTAATGCGGGCAACTGAAAACATCGCCATAGGCCGAAATAGCTACCTTCGTCCAGGGGATGTAGCACCTATAATCCTGGTACGAACTTTTATTGCTGTAGTAGCGGACAATTTCATCCACCGTAATATAGTTCGGCGAAAACCTCAGCCGGGTCCTGTACCCTTTGCTTTTTTCCTGCAAAAGTTCCAACTGTTCCTGCAAAATTTCTGGCGCGATTTCCTCGACCGGAGCTGTGGGCCGTTGCAAATGATCATCCTGATCATAGTCTTTACCATGCCAGTAAGTAGCCGGACTGTTCAAAACAAAATTGGAAACATCGACACCCAACTTGTTGGCATATTCATACAGCGGAACCAAGTCTCTCACATTCTCCCGTTTGATAACGCAGGTCAGGTGAATGAGCGGAAACCGGGATTTTAATTCTTTGCGCCTAGCAATCAGCCTTTCCAATCCTTCGGTGGTCTTTTTAAAAGAACCGGGAACCGTGGTGATGCCATCATGCAAGGCTTCTCCTCCCTCAATCGAAACCCCCATATAAAATAAGCCGGAACCCCAGACAGACTTCAACCGCAACCGCATGAGATCTTCCACAACCTTATCGCTCAAGGTCGTTCCGTTTGTGATGATATGGACTTTATGTTTCCTTGTCGCAAACTCAAGGATCTCCATGAAATCAGTTTTCATGAATGCCTCACCACCCGTGAAAGTAATCAGCGAAAACCGCGGCAGACGGGAAATCGCTTTTTTAACTTCCTCGCTCGACATCTCATTTTTATAAGTTTTCTGCGATTCTGTTTCTTCAATGATTTCCAGATAATGGCACATGTCGCAACGCAGGTTGCAACGATAGGTCACCTCGAAAAAAGCCTGAACCGGTGGCAGGGCAAATCTCGGCGCCAGATAGAACGGAAGAAACGAATATATACGCGGCAGGATTTTCTGTAGAACTTTGAAATCCATCATAATAGAATTCCTATGAACAACGGATCGGTTCCGTTTTATCTTGTTTCAGAATACTCAAGCTTTGCTCACCACAATTGAACAATAAATCAATAGTGGACAAGTGAGGGACAAAACCGGGATACCTTTGCGGGTAAACCGGATGTTCGTAGTTTTGATACTCAAGCTCAATGCCTTGATTGGAAAAATCCTCTTGCGAAATATAATCGCTTCCCGATTCACCACTCAAATAATGGGTCGCTCCCAGTTCCCGGCAAATTGAAACAAGCCTCTCGGTTTTTTCTCCGGAAAGTTTCATTTCCGATGAACGCAGGAGGGGAGTTTCAATACCCATTTCCTCCTTGAGAAATTGAATCGTTTCCAGACAAAGATCGAATAGAAATTCCCAATCTTTTTCGTAAATTTGCTGGCACCGGGGAAAATATTTCTCAAAAAAAGGCGCCTTGCAATAATGCTGACGCAGGGTTTCTAAATGTTTTCTCCGCCAGGATACAGAATTGTCGATGCGAGTCTCAAGCAGGCTTTGAGAAAAACGGCTTTTTTGCTGAACCGGCACCGTCAACCAAACCCAGCCTTCCTTCACACGAACCTTGTTACGGTTTCTCCAGTCCCGACGGGTGTATTGCACATCATCCAAAAGAACGAATTTGTCAGAACGGGTCATTTGCTCGAAAAATCCCAACCACGGCAAATAAGACGGTTGCAGAATGGTAACGCGCATAACCTTTATCCTTTAGTTCTCGGAAGCCAGAGTTTTTTCATCCCCCGTTCCCACCACTGGCGATTGTTACGGTAAAACTCAATGGTTCGGTCGAGACCTCCATCCAAATCTATTTTCGATTTCCACTCCAGGCATGCATGAGCTTTTTGGGTGGAAGAAATATGCCGGGTCACCTGACCGGGACGGTCTTCAATGAACTGCAATAAACTTTCGGGTTTGTTCAACGCCTTGAGAATTTTCCGGGCGATCTCCACCACAGAGGTGTCGGTTCCCGTTCCCAGGTTGATCGTCTGCCCTATCACCCGGTCACGCTCCGCATGCAGAACCTTATCCAGCGCTTCACAGGTATCTTCCACATACATCCAATCGCGAGAACTTTGTCCGTCACCGTGAATGGTCAGTGGCTGGTCCTGCAAGGCGCTGACAATAAAGTTGGGGATGGCCTTTTCCAGATGCTGGAACGGCCCGTAATTATTGAACGGACGAATAATGACCGCCGGCAAGTCGTAAGTGTGAATGTAGGAATAGATCAGCCGGTCGGCTCCGGCCTTGGCCGCCGCGTAAGGGCTCATCGGGTTCAGCGGATGCTCCTCGTCCATCGGATCGGAGAGTGCCGTTCCGTACACTTCCGAGGAAGAAATATGCACAAACAACTCGACCGGATTATTCACAATCGCGTTGGCCACCACCTGCGTGCCAATGACATCCGTCTCAAAGAAAATTGAATTGTCATAAATCGAGCGGGTCACGTGCGACTCCGCCGCAAAATGTAAAACAATATCCGCTTGTGCAACCAGATTATTGACAATGTCCGAATGGGTGATATTGCCGTGATAAAATTGGAAATGACCGTTGGATTTCAGGCTGGGAGAAATATTGTCCAGGTTGCCGGCATAGGTCAACGCATCCAGCAAAAGGATTTTGGTGTCCGGGTAGTGCTGATTAATATAATTGATGAAATTACTACCAATAAAACCCGCGCCGCCAGTCACCAATAAAGTTTTTTTGGATTCGCTCATAGCCTCCCTGCGCAACAAGAATTCCGTTTCAGTACCATTATATATAAGAGTCCAGTATATCTTTACGGAAAAAAAGCGAAAATCCTTTAATTATATGGATATAACTGGCCGGTGGCCGTGATATTCTTCCTAAGCCTTTACCATTTCAGGGCATGAAGTTAATGGTTGGGGATACCACGCCTGCCCCGGAGGGGTACAATTGCAATAACGACTTACGGCCAATAATGGTGTTCGCAGCGCAAATCACTAGCCGTGGGGGCAGATATTTGGCGAGCAGGCGGTATAGACGACATTATGGACCATTGCCCATTTCCCTCCCACGGGAGTGGGCTCGCTAGAGGGTTAGGGAATTAACTTAATCAACTCATTGATGGTTTTTTCAATGCCTTCGGCCACTTCCGAGATGTTCTGGCCCAGCATATAGGCCGGAGTGGAGACGATTTTATTCTCCGCATCGAGCACAAAATCATTGGCGGCGCAGTCCTGATGCCGGCTCCCCATAATTTCGATCTTGCCGCTGGTTTCCTTGTCGTTACCAATAGTCAACACGGGTTTTTTGGGCGCGTCTTCATAGATTTTTGCCATCATCGCAGGGGCAATGCATAACACCGCTTGCGGTTTCTGTTTGGCGGCAAACTCTTTCACCAGCCTGACCACTTCCGGGTGGACGTCGCAGTTTTCGCCTTTGACGGCAAAACTTGAGAGGTTCTTCGCCGCACCGAATCCACCGGGGAACACCAGCGCATCAATATCATCGGCCTTGACCGTGCTGATATCCTTGATCTCGCCACGGGCGATCCGCGCCGCTTCGACTAATACATTACGTTTTTCTCCCGCCGATTCTTCGCCAGTGAGATGGTTGACCACATGCATCTGATCGACGTTGGGAGCCATGCACACCGCCTGGGCACCGGCCCGGTCGATCGCCAATAGAGTGATGACCGACTCGTGGATCTCGGCGCCGTCATACACCCCGCATCCCGAAAGCACCACACCAATCTTTTTCATGATTATTTTCCCCTCAAAAAAAAACAGAGATTAGTTTTGAATTGAAAACCTATTCTACCACCCCCAGACGATGGACGCCAGCGTCACGCTGGCACCTAGTAGCGGGTGATGGGGAGGCGCCTATCTTTGCCGAAGGCTTTGGGGGTGATCTTCACGCCAGGGGGGCCTTGGCGGCGTTTGTATTCATTAAGGTCTACCAGTCGGGCGATGCGCCGGATTTCGGATTTGGGCAGACCGGGAACTTTAATTTCTTCTACTGATAAATCCTCTTCGATATAGCGCAACAAAACCGGGTCGAGTAAATCATAGGGCGGTAGAGAATCGGTATCTCTCTGGTCGGGGCGTAGTTCTGCCGAAGGTTCTTTGGTGAGAACATTTTGTGGAATGATTTCCCGTTCCCGATTCAACCAATGCGAGAGCTTGTAAACCAGCATTTTGGGCACGTCTTTGATCAAGGCGAATCCGCCGGCCATATCGCCATAGAGTGTGCAATAACCCATACTGATTTCACTTTTGTTGCCGGTGGTCAACACCATCCAGCCGAATTTGTTGGAAAGCGCCATCAACAGGTTGCCGCGAATGCGGGCCTGCAGGTTCTCTTCCGCCAGACCGGGATCGGTGCCATAGAATGTTCCTTTCAGAATGTACTCGTAAGCCTTCATGGCCGACACGATGTGGAAGGTGAAGGTTTTTATGTTCAAGTTTTTCGCCAGTGCCAACGCGTCGTCGACACTGCCTTTTGAGGAATGGGGGGACGGCATCAATACCCCGACCACTTTGTCGGGGCCCAAAGCGTCGACCGCTATCACCGCAGTCAGGGATGAATCGATTCCCCCACTCAAACCTAGAACCACTTTGGAGAATCCGTTTTTTTTAATATAGTCGCGCGTGCCCAGCACCAGGGCTGAATAAATTTCCTCCTCCTCCGATTTTTCCATGTATGCGCATGGGGGCAATTGAGGAAGCTCTGTAACTCTGGCCTTGGACAACGATGCAGGCGCTTTATAACTTTTGATCCCAGAAGCCTTCGGCTTGTTTACTTTTGCGGGCAGAGTAATATTGGCAAAAATTATTTCTTCTTCAAACGAGTTTCCCTGGGCGATGATTATTCCTTTAGCGTCAACGATGAGGCTTTGGCCGTCGAACACCAGTTCGTCCTGTCCCCCGACCAAATTGACATAGGCGATCGGGCATTTATAATATTTTGCCCGTTTGATAATCATTTGCCGGCGTGCCTTGCCCTTGCCTTTATGGTAAGGGGAGGAAGAGATGTTCAGCAAAAGATCGACACCGCCTTTTTGGCACAGGGTTTTCCCTGGGCCGGATTCTTCCCAGATGTCTTCGCAGATGGTCAGTCCTATTTGCGCCCCCTTCAGGGAAAAGCGCACGGGTTCGTCGCCCTCTGTGAAATAGCGTTTCTCGTCGAACACTCCATAATTAGGCAGAAGCATTTTCCGGCACGTGGCGACATGTTTTCCGTCGCACATCAGGGCGGCGGAGTTATAAAGATGTTTGCCTTTTTGCTCGGCGAACCCAATAACGGCTGTCAATCCCTTTGTAAAGGGTGCCACTTTTTTTAAAGTTTCCCTGCAATCTTCGATAAAACTTTTTTTAAACAATAAATCTTCCGGCGGGTAGCCGGTGAGCATCAACTCCGGGAACAGCACGATATCTGCACCCATTTTACGCGCCTGGGTGCAGATCGACTTCACGCTCTCGGCATTAGCCTTGAATCCACCCACCAGACTATTGACCTGTGCCAGCGCAAGGCGAAGGGAAATTTCCGCACCTGAAACAGTCCGGCTTTTCTTTGGTTTCGCAGTTTTTCTGGTGACTTTTCCCATAAAAATAAATATGCCGATGACAATTTTGGGTGTCCGTGGAGTATACTACATTCTAAAACAAACCAGCTACCAACACGTAATCTGATATTAAGACACAGTAGACTGTAATATAGAGAGCTATCATGAGCGAAGCTGAATCGAAGTCTGTTGAAGAAAGCATCAAGCACTCCATCCGCAAGAACGGGTTTCCGGAAAAGATTGTCCGCCTTCCTTTCAAGCCCGTTTATGACGCCTGCAAAAGAGATGGCACCCCACTGACAGACGTGCTGGACAGACTTCAGGAACAACAGATTTTCGGCAAGATCCTTGGCAACCATCTTGAGTTCCGTTCACGGGAAAAAATCGATTTTAAACCGGCCAGCGCACAATCCCCATCCTCGGAAAAATCCTCCGATGAGTTTTCCTGGATCAATGGTGCCGCCAACAACTTGAAAGGGTTTCAGGAGGCCGCCAAGGACGCCTTGGGAAACATGACACCGGAGCAAATGGCCGAAGCCCGCAAGATGGTCGAAAACATGAGCGATGAAGAAAAAATGAACATGCTGAAAATGTTCAGCCAGCGCTTTGATTCCGGAAAATAAAAAACCAAAGGAACATTTACACCATGTTGATATTTGCTAAAGATATTGGTCAAAGAGACCATCGGCACGAATTGGAAGACAAACTTCCTGAACTGAAACAGTATATGGAGTACCAGCGCAAGTTGTTTCCCTACACCGTGGTACGGGCTGGACTGGACCTGGCCTACAAGGAAATCGATGACATCATGAGTTTTGTCGATAACGATTACCAGCCCTTGGAAGACTCCTCCCGACGGGAATATCCGTCTGACGTCAAAAAATGGTATACAAACCGGTTCCCCTGGACGTCAGCATTCCTGAAAATGGAGGACATGCATTTCATACTGGTTACGCTCGTCAAGGCGATGGATTCTTTTCGCACTCACGAATCGGCCAGCGCCTATCACTGGCCCGTGCTCTACGACTCCGTCCACAACATCATTCAGGTATACAACAGCTTGATTCGGGATGACCCCGGCAACTCCCGGGACATTCATTTGAGCAATGCGGTTGAAGTGAACTTTGATGACTTCATCAACAATTACTGGTTTGATCTGGATTTCATGGTTTTCTCTCAGGCCGATTATCCTCATGCCCGCCATCAGGAAAGAAAAAATTTATTAGAGGAAGAAATTAAGGACACCATGGCGGAAGGGATAGAACCTCTGGTCGCGCTGGAAAAACTGGACCCCCCGTTCAAACTTGACGAAGCCTCTCTCAAACTGCTCAGGCGAGACCCGGTTGAAACCCGGTTTCTTGAATTAAAAAGCAATTCTGAAACCGGTAACCAATTTGACGGAATCTATAAAAAATATGTGGAGGACCCTCAACACGGCAGGCTAAGTATTATCGATGCGGAGTACATGATAAATTACGGGAACGTAAAAGCAGAGATTCTCGCTCCATGATAATTTAAGGAACAAGACCGAGATAACCCGATTTACTCGCCCGGATGCGGCGCGGTTTTTTCAGGGTAATAGAAGCAGTTTCATCCACCTTTTTCCTGTCCAGTTTTTTCCTTTTAGCAGATCTCTGCCGGGAACGGGATTTTTCATCCGTATTTTTCTTTTGCGCCACTTCCAGGTTGGTATTTTTAGGCCCACCCCAGAAAGACTGAGTCACTTCCATTCCATCAAATTTTCCCGCAGTCCCTTCCGCCAGTTCAACCAGTTCAAAACTCTCACTGAAGATATCCATGGTAAAGGGTCCATTGGGGGACCCGGCAATAAGGTCTACCGGTGTCTTGCCCTGAAAGTCGGGAGCCTTAATTTCAAAGGTATCGAAATTAAGCTGTTGGGTGGTCTCAAAGGCAAGCTGGCCCAGGGTTTTTCCAGTTCCTTCTATGATCAGATCTTTGATGTCACGGCGGATGAACTTAACCGTTCCCTTGGGAGTACCGCCAAAAGAAATCTCCGCGTTATCGGCTCCAGAGATAGAACCCTGGTAAGAAACTATAATATCGCCCGGTCCGGCCTGGTCAATTTTAAAAATTTCGATGGCGTCGAATTCAAAGATATTGATATCACCCGATGTAGTATTGTCGATATCCACAGATTTGACTTTCGTCTCAATAGCATTCTCTTCTGTCCCAAATCCAGTCGCCACATCCACCACCAGCCTGCCACTTTCCGCAACAATATCGAGAAACGAATCGGACGCACTCCCAACAATTATCGTAGTATTACTGAAAGACGAATCGTCTCCATCGAACACCCCACCGCTGGTTGAAGTCAGCGTCACAGCGGTGTCCGAAGAACTTGTGGTCTCAAGCAGGCCGAGGGTAATGTCTTCATCTGCAGCCAGGGCCAAGGTTCCGGAACCTGCGTCGAATACCGTCCCATCCACCATGGTTAAGGCTCCGCCGGCACCATTGTTGTCGGAATCGTTATCGGCAGTGACGGTGATGTTTCCGGTCGTGGTGGTCAAGTCGCCGGAGGCTGTAAAAATAATGTCATCATCAGCAAGGAGGCTGATAAAACCACCAGCCGACCCCGCGCCTGTCACGTTCAGGGAATTATCTCCGCCCACCGTTACCGCCAGGTCTCTGCCAACGGTGGAAGTGGAAAGGGTCACCGCGTTATTGCTGGTCAACGTGGCGTTACCAGAGGTTCCCGAAGTGTTCAAACTCACTGCACCGGTGAACACGTTCGATGTATTGTCCAGAGTGATCGCCTGGTCGTCAACATCGGTGGTGAAGCTGGATGTTCCTGTTATTGTCAAAGTCCCCGTATCCGTAATCGCTCCGCCTGAAGTGACGCTCAAATTTCCGCTAGAAGTTGTGCTCCCCCCGAAGACCACGCCTCCTGTTCCCGCATCTACAGTCAAGTCACTGAAAGAGGAGGTGGATGAAAAATTCACTGCGCTTCCGCTGGCAGTTGCAATCAAGGTCAGCGGTGTGGAGGTAGAAGTCACTCCATCCACCGTAATCGTTCCATTGGTCGCGCTTCCTATAGTAAGACTTCCCGCGCTGATCTGGGCCAGATCGGAATTACTGAGGGAGAAGTCGCCCGAAGCACCTCCAAGTCCAATCGTTCCTGCATCGGAAACCTGCAAGGTGGTGCCCGCTGTGCCAGAATTGATCGCCCCGGTTGAGTTGAAAGACATGCTGTTGGAGGTGATGGTCAATGCGTTGTTTGTGGTATTGAGCGTTTTAGCGGTAAAGATGCTAAAGTCGCCGGTGCCATTACCATCCGAATCCGAATTGAAACCGGTTGTTCCATTGGTGGTCAGGTTTGAAGAAAGCGTGATGCCATTTCCCGCGTTCACTGTCAGGCCCTGGAAGGTGGAGTCCGAAGTTTCAAAAGTGACCGAAGATGCGGAAGCCGTGGCGTTCAAAGTGACTGTCCCAAACTGGTCGCTATCGGTGGAGGACACTCCCTCAACGGTAATATTTCCATTCGACCCATCACCGATGGTGAGACTGCCGGCGGTAATATTTCCCAGTTCCGTGGTAGTCAGGCTAATTCCGCAGGTTCCTCCACAACTGGATGCTCCAAGGCCGATAGTGGCCCCCGACAAGGATGCCAGAATCGTGGTGCCTGCGGTTCCACCACTGCTCAGGGTGCCGTTCAGGGCCAGGCCTCCTGCAGTAATGGACAGGGCATTGTTCCCGGTACTCAAGGCTTTGCCGGAATCAATGGTGAAGGTTCCCGACCCGTCATTATCCGTATCGGCATCGAAAGTTGTGGTGCCTGCCGATGTAAAACTATCTTTAATGGTAATACCGGTTGTTGCGTTGAGGGTCACTGCCCCCGCCGCCGATGTACCGCCTGTGGTCGCATTCACAGTGATAGAACCCGCAGATGCAGTGAGCGTTGTCCCCGAAGCCAGGGAAATGCTGGCATCCGTGCCCGCGACGTTGCCTAGAATCAGGTTCCCCGCCACTGAAACAGTACTGCTGTCAATGACCAATCCATTTGCGCCAGACAACGTCAGGTCGCCTTGCCCGGTAATGGTTCCGCCGCTTTGGCCGAGGGTCAATTTTCCAGAAGAACTCAAGCTACTTCCTGAAGCAAAGGTGATAGCCCCGTTCACCAGGTTGAGGTCGCCCGTTCCACCGATATTTCCTAGTTCAGTGGTGCTGATTATCATTCCGAAACCTGACAAGCCATTGCCGATACCCAAAGAACCGCCATCGGAAACACTAATAGTGGTTGAGCCGGTACCGCTGTTAAGCGTTCCATCTAAGATCAAGTCATTAGCCGTCACTGTCAATGCGTTGTTGGTGGTCGATAAAGAAGAGCCTGACGAAATTGTGAAATTACCCGACCCATTGTTACCGGTATCCGCATCGATATTTACCGCACCGGTAGTGGTTAATGAATCCTCAATAGTAATGCCATCGGTAGCATTTAGAGTCAGCGATCCGGTTGTGCTGATTTGGCCGGAGGTCACTCCAAGAGTAATGGAACCCGCTGAAGAGGTGATGGTCGTGCCACTGGCTAACGTGAGCCCACTGCCTCCCTGCAGGCTAATGTCACCAGCTCCGGTCAATGTACTGTTGCTTAGAGTCAGGCCAGTACTGGCGGTCATAGCCACTGACCCCGATGAAGTCAGGGCGCTACCAACGCTTATAGTGGAACCTGTTGAAGTAAGCGTCAGGTTTCCTGAAGAGGAGATGCTACTGGCACTAAGCGTCAAAGCATCCGCCGAACTCAAAGTGATGCCGCTTCCTAATGACAATGCTGATGAATTTGCATTGATATTCAAACTACCCGAGGAAGTGGAGATGCCACTATTCAAAGTAATAGCGGAATTTGCAGTCAATGCAATAGCTCCGGCCCCGGTCAGGGCTCCGGTCATTGTGATGCCAGAGGTCGCAGACAAAGTCAAAGCACCGGCGGCAGTCATTCCGCCATTGGCGGCACTCAGGGAGATATCCCCTGCACTGGTTAAGGTAATCCCGCTGGCGAATAGGATGTTATCGTTACCCGACAGAGTATCTAGAGCGTTATCGGAGTCCCCGTCCAGGGTCAGGGCTCCGGTCACAGTTGTTAAATTGACGTTGACCTCTACGCCGTCCACCGCATTAGCAATCAAAGTCGAAAACGAGGAGGCCGAACCTTCAAAAATAATCGCGCCTTTTGAACCGGATAGATGCGCGTCCACATTT
>Ga0207991_1000293_pt1 | contig 35209 bp, 33 predicted proteins | sample ETN07SmetaG_FD_185786 | JGI IMG/M metagenome (GOLD analysis project Ga0207991, IMG submission 185786) | Marine microbial and viral communities from oxygen minimum zone, Eastern Pacific Ocean - ETNP2014F14-07SV275 (SPAdes) (version 2) | ecosystem: Environmental > Aquatic > Marine > Oceanic ...
AAAATATATTGGGAAGGAATTTATAAGGATGATGTATTAGTTGAAGAAACCTCTTTTATTGGTTCTAAAGGGCCCTTTCGATTAAACTGATGAAATCAATAAATGAATCTTCAATTTTTATAGAAACAACCTGAGTCTCGTTTTAAATAAAGGAGTAAATCATGGATCTTATCCAAGTAATAAAAAAAGTTGAAATTGCCATCTTGGGCGAGAAGAAGAAAAAGGACCCATTGAAGAAATCTCAGAAATCTAATTCTTGAGATAATTTTTTCTATTAATCCGGCCCAATTTTCCCTTCCTTAAAAAGGAGGGGAAGAATTATCTTGATCAAAAGGAATAAGGAGATATAGGGGTGGTTTTAAATAAATATTTTATTATTTTACAAATAAATTCCCATATTTTGTAGTGTTTCCTTTTGTGATTATTTGAATCAAATTCACCCCCGATATGCTAAGTAAGATTACTATTATCATTGCGGGATTCTCACTTTCCGCCTGTTCATTCTTTCAGAACCCTGAAATAAGTGTCACGCTCAATGAATGGTCAGGGAAAAAGGTCTATTTTGTTGACCTGGATCCCAAACTCCGCACATCCTTCAATTTCAATAAGGTCTGGTCGAAATTAACGAGATCACGCTTTAGGTATTATTTCCGTTTTCTAAAGTATCCCCACACCATTATTGGGCTATATGAAACATGGGACCACGATTTTCTGGTTATAGAAAACCGAAAGGGGAAACGGTTTAAAATGATCTTTGATCCCGTTCTGGATAACCCACCCGAACTCCCCAGTTATTTGTTAACGGTGGATGTTTTAAACGATGCAAAAGCAATGATCGGAAAAACCATTTGGTTGAATGATACATGGGATGAAGCAGGTTTTACAACAACCTCGGAATATGGATTCCCCAGATTTGATCCTGTTGAAGTTGTGGATGTAATTCCATTCCAGAACCGTCATGAAGATTATCCAGTATGGTTAAAGGTTAAATCCCGGTTTGGAGATAGGGCGAAAGTAAGGTATAATGGGGAAGAAGGTCGTGTGGGGATTCAAGACCATTATTACACTTCAAATCCACTTCCGAAAAAGTGGGGAAAAACAATGATCAAAAAAGTCCTTCGGAATGAGGTGGAAATTGATATGACTGAGAGACAAATAAGGGTTTCTATTGGGAATCCAGATGAAGTAAACCATACATCAAGTCGCCACGGGATGAGTGATCAATGGGTCTATGGAACCGAATTAGGGAAAAAGATTTATTATCAATTCGAATATGGGAAATTGACATTTATTAATCGATAGTTTCTTGATTATTTTCAATCCACCCCATTTCCCCTCCTTGTGAAGGAGGGGAGTATATCCGGCTAATTATTTCAAAACGAAATCAGGGGTGGTTTAACAAAGAAATACGGTAATCTCAATTGCGACCCTTTTTGCCACTCTGTTTGACCGCCCGAAACGGAGTGTAGGCGGAAGCTTGATGAAGGGTGATCCGGAATGATATTATTTTTTTATTCACCCTTTTTATGCAATCCTGTAATAGTCAAAATTCAATGAAACCAATCGTTCCATCCATGAGTTATAGTCGATAATTTAGATATGGAAAAATTCCAAAAAACAAACATGCGATTTCTTAATCCTATAATTCTGATTCTGACATTAACTTTGCTCAAAGCAGACGGGTTCGACACCCTATCCTATTATAATAGGTTTGACTTAGCGGTTAATAATTACAAAGAAGGTCGGTTCCGACTTGCTGAAAACAAATTCTCTATTATTTTAAAAGAGAATCGTAATTATCGAGATCCTGCTGCTCAGCTCATGATGGGAAAATCTCAATATCGCCAAGGAAAGTGGAATGAAGCGATCCATACTGGGAAATCAATCATTTCAAATTATCATCTTTCACCCTATGATATACATGCCAGAATGCTTTTGGGAGATATAGCATTAACCCGTGGAAAACCAACCCAAGCATTTGAAGCATTTTTAGAAATTCGATCAAAAATAAAGGATCCTGAATTTCAATCTGAATTAGATAAACGTTTATTAAGTTGTGTTGGGATTGGTTTAAAAGAAGATCGGATAGAGGGAATATTATTTCGTGAAAATAATGATACCAATCGGAATATATTAAATTTGATTCGCGCTTATTTTGCATGGCAAAATGGAGATGGTTATGATCTAGCCATGGCCATTGAAGTCATTGATTCAACAAGGTTACCCATCCTTTTTCAAAAACCATATTCATCTTTAATAAAATTTAAAAATGAGCATATTTTATCTCAAAACACACTAGCAGTATTATTACCTATTTCCGGTATAAATAAAGAAAAAGGCCAATCCTATCTTTTGGGTCTTTCAGAATATATTAAAAAGGCGACCCATAACAATTCAATCCGATTCCTGGTTTATGATACAGGTGGAATTAGCGTAAATACATTAAATATTGTTAAATCATTAATCTCAAATCGATCTATTATAGGTGTATTGGGTCCGTTGTTAGATGAAGAAGTATTGGCTGTTTCGGGGCTGGGTGGTGCACTCCCAATTCTTATTCCAAAATCAGGATCATCCGGGTTAGCAGCCATGTCCAGCAATCTTTTCTTTCTTTCTCCTTCACATAAAACAATCGCACATCGAATAGCTCAATTGATGGTGAATGAAATGGGATTAGAAAATATTGCAATTCTTTCTCCCGGAGATGCAAAATCCAAATTCATGACAGATCAATTCATTGATGAATTATTTCAATTAGGTGTTGACCCAGTTGCTCTTGAATGGTATCACCAAAAACCGGAAAATATTTCCAGGCAATTTAAATCGATCCGAAAAGTGGCATGGGACCTTTTACCCGAAAAAGATTTAAATGAAAATGCCATGAATATGGTAATTGATAGTCTGGATGCTCTATTTGATGTAGATGTATCTGATTTTTTTGTATTACCCGAAGAAGATGATAAAATGGTAAAACGGGATTCTGTAAAAATCATTCTTGAAACTATTCAAGCATTATATATTCCAATTCGTGAAAATGAATTGACATATGTGGGGACACAATTGCCAATTTATAATCTAAACACAATCCTTTTTGGAAATGAGAATTGGCTAAATATGGAAGAATTAAACCAGGATTTAATTGGCCCACATGTCCAAGGAATGCATATTGTGTCTGAAGTAAGTCAACCTAAATCACGATCTTCTGAAGATGTATTTTCAAATTATTTTGCATTGGCTGTGGATCATGCAGTGTTTATCGATTCAATTGTTGGCAATAGTGTAATGAAGAGGAGACTTTTTATTGAAAAATTGAGAAAGCATTCAGGGTTTAATGGAAAGCATACCTATATCCAATTTACAGGTGTCAATAAAAATGAAAATGGCGTGGCCCAAGTTTTGGAATATTCAGGAGAAATTTTGAAACATTTAGGTGTATTCGATGGCGATAGTCTGCATTTGGTACAATGACAATTAATCAGGATTGCTTAGATCTGTCCCACCATTTCTCAAACCCAAATATTATATCAATATTTTCGTATAAAAGTTTTTTAGCAAACGGGATTGAAGGGCGAAAAAATTTAGCACACCAAACCGGTTTTAATCCAAATTCTCTTTTAAATCCAAAACAAACCCATTCTACGAATGTTGTGTTATGGGAAAAACCTGGAAGCGTTATGGACACAGATGGCATTTTCACTTCCAATCCGAAATTAGTTTGTTCCATACAGGTGGCAGATTGTATGCCTGTTTATTTTGCCCATAAAAATAAACCTTTTTTCGGGTTGGTTCATGCAGGGTGGCGAGGATTGGTTCATGGGATATTATTACAATCAGCAAAATGCATCAAAGAAAATGAAAAAGCATTATCTGATTTTGATGTTTTGATTGGGCCGTCAATTCAAAACTGTTGTTTCGAGGTGAGTGATGATGTGATTGATCAATTCGATTCAAGATTTGTTGAGAAAAAAGAAGATGGAAAGTATAGGATTGATCTTCAGAAAATGGCACTGTCTCAATTAGTCAAATCTGGCTTTCAATCTGAGAAAATTACTATTTTAAATGAATGTACTTTTTGTAACGAAGACAAATATCATTCCTACCGACGAAACGGTAATAAGGCTGGACGTATGATTGGATTATTAGGGATGAAATAATCCCTTATACACCTATCAATTCTCTCATTTAAATTCCCACAACAATTTTTTGACTTATGACACTTATTGAAGCAACTATTCTTGGCATTATTCAAGGATTCACCGAATTTTTACCCATTAGCAGTTCAGGCCATTTGGTTTTGGGACAAGCGATTTTGGGGATCGATCAACCCGGAAATGAATTTGAGATTCTCGTTCATCTGGGAACTCTAGCCAGTGTATTGGTGGTCTTTTTTGATGATATTAAATCCTTACTTTTTTCGCTTACATCAAAAAAGACACAAACTTTTATATTATTTATTTTAATCGGAACTCTACCAGCCGTTTTTGTAGGTCTTGGATTCAAAGATTTGTTAAAATCTCTTTTTGAAAATGTAGCTGCTGTAGGCGGGGCTCTCATTTTTACAGGCGTGGTGCTTTATGGATCTTCATTTGCAAAACGCCAAAATAAGGATCATTCTTATTTCACAGCAATTTTAATTGGCTGTGCACAAGCCGTCGCAATAATTCCAGGGATTTCACGAAGCGGAATGACCATTAGTGCAGCTCTTTTTTTAGGTCTATCATCCAAAGAAGCAGCACGATTTTCATTTTTATTGGCAATCCCAGCCATTTCGGGTGCAGGCATCCTAACTGCATTAGATGTTGGTGATGGATTTCAACTTCCTATCACGGTGGCCGTTGCTGGAATTCTCAGTTCATTCGTTGTAGGTGTGGTAGCTCTTAAATGGCTCTTAGGTTGGTTAGAGAAAGGGAAATTCCATTATTTTGGGATTTATTGTTTTGTGGTGGGACTTATTACATTAGTGCTCTAAATATTTGTGGTTTATCTTTGTGAGAAATTTTCGAAATTGGACATTAAAAACATTAATTAAATGATGATACTTTTATGGACACGATTGGTTTAATATTTATTTTATATTTATGTTTCCTACTTGGGGTCGGTGTTTGGACTTTTAAGTTTAATAAAACCCAGGAAGATTATTTGCTCGCAGGTCGAAAATTGGGGCCGTGGGTCACAGCATTTTCCGAACGAGCTTCAGGTGAATCTGCTTGGCTATTATTAGCGCTTCCGGGTGCAGCTATCACGGTGGGGCTCATTGAATCTTGGGCTGTTGTTGGCATTATTTTGGGGATTATTGCATCTTGGTATTTGATTGCAGAAAGACTGCGAGAAGAAACAGAAAAATACGATGCGCTTACAATTCCGCAATACCTTCACCGAAAATTCAATGATAGCTCCAATATCATTCGGCTATTTTCTGCAGTCATAATTGCATTTTTCTTTTTGTTTTATGTTTCTGCACAATTCCACGCCAGCGGCAAAGTTCTGAATTCACTTTTTGATTTGAATCCTATTACCGGAATTTCCATTGGCGCTGCTATTATAATCGTTTACACACTCATGGGCGGCTTTTACGCCGTTGCTTGGACGGACTTACTTCAAGGAATTCTCATGATTGGCACCTTGGTAATTCTTCCGATTGCAGGATATATCGAATTATCAGAATCTGGGATGACCATTGCCGATGGATTAGCACGTGCAGATTCGGTCTTCCATAAGAATAACGGCTCCTTTTTCGGCGGAAAGGACGGCTTTGCAGCCGTGTTAGCTGCTTTAGGTGGACTTAGTTGGGGACTCGGATATTTAGGCCAGCCACACCTTGTTATTCGATATATGGCCATTCGAAGTCCAAGAGATGTTCCCGTTGCCCGAAATATTGCCATTGCTTGGGCAATACCGGGAATTACAGGTGCATTTTTGGTTGGACTTGTAGCATTACTCTATTTTGGTCCTGAATATTTTCTAACAATGGATCCTGAACAAGCCATGCCTTTATTGGCCAGTAAATTGCTTCATCCTATTTTGGCAGGGCTTTTTATTTCTGGCGCTGTTGCTGCCATGATGTCTACGGCAGATTCACAATTGTTGGTTTCAACTTCTGCAGTAACGGAAGATTTTTATCATCAGTATTTAGGTAAAAAAGTCACGCAAGAATCTCTTGTAAAAATGAGCCGAATTATGATTGTTGTTTTAGGACTTATAGCGTATGCGATTGCTATTTTTTCTGAATTACAAGGAAAGAAAATATTTGGTGTGGTCAGCTATGCCTGGAGTGGACTTGGCTCTGCATTTGGTCCGGCACTCGTTATGACACTCTGGTGGAGAAAGACAACGCGAGAAGGTGTAATTGCCGGTTTAATGGTGGGATTTCTCACAACAATTATTTGGGCCAATGTACCCGAATTAAATGCTCTTGTTACAGAAAGGCTTTCAAGTTTTGTTTTTGCATTTATCGCTGTTTATGTGGTAAGCCTTCAAACGCAAAAATGATAATAAAAGATGCAATAAATGATCTGAAAACCGGATCAGTTTTTCCTATTTATTATTTAAAGGGTGGAGACCAATTTCTTCAATCCTTCTTTATCCAAAAAGTATCAGAAACTTTTTTTGGTGATTTACCGGAAGAAAAAACGCTTATGCTTCCGGATGATATGAAAGGGAAGGAAATCTTAGATCGACTAACCATGAGCGATCTGTTTGCCAGTAAAAAATTATTTATTTTAAGAGATCCACAACAAATCAAAGGAAAAGTTGGAGATGACCTTTTAGCGTATTGCCGAAAACCCATGTCAAACCATGTACTAGTTTTAATCAATGATGATTGGATGAAAAAGGCAGCATTTTTTACGCATCTTGAAAAAATTACAGATCCCATTAATACACAAACTCCTTTTTCTCCAGATATAAATAAATGGGCGAATTATTTTTTCAAAGAAAGGGGAAAAGGAGTTCATTCGAGTGTGGTCAATATTATGGTAGAAATGGCCGGTGATTCAGTGGCTCATTTAAATAATGAAATAGAAAAAGTTTGTTTATGGGCTGGAAACCGACCGACCATAGAAGCGAAAGATATTGAAATGTTTTCAGGATGGAAACGAGAACGGCAGCGTTGGGAATTTTTATTCGCTTTGGGTAATAAGGATTTCCCAAAGGCAATCTCTTTAGGTAAAACCATCATTACTTCGAATGATACCATGATAGCACTACTATATCCACTCACTACAATGTTCACAGAAATGTTATTTGTTAAAATGAAAAATGGAACTTTCACTGAACCACATGGTTATATGCCCATACCACCGTCAGTAAAAAAGCGGATTCCATACTTTTCACGTGGTTTTACAATAGCAGAACTGGAATCTGCATTAAATGAATTATCCAAAATTGATAAAAGACAAAAAACAACATTTAGTCATGATGAAACAGAACTCATCCAATTTATCGGCCATGTCATTGGATAAGCAAAATAAACCCTTTATTTACACAGACGAGCAATTAATTGCTCGATTTCAAAGTGGGGATGAACGAGCCTATGTAGAACTAGTAAATCGTTTTAGGGATCGGTTAATAAATTTTGTGTTCCAATTTCTTGGGGATAGGGAACAAGCAGAAGACGTGGTTCAGGATACCATGTTAAAATTATATGTTAAAAAACATTATTACAGAGAGATTGCCAAATTTTCTACTTGGATCTATACCATTGCACGGAATCTTGCAAATACAGAATTAAGGAAAAGAAAAAGAAGAAAAACCACCTTATTGAGCCATATGTCGCGAGACGAAAGGGAATATGAATTACCTGCTATTCAACCCGATACCGGTTCAGAAGTGCAAAGTGAATTTGCAGAAAAACTGATTCAATCGGCAATCCATTCATTGCCGGAACATTTTAAAACGGTTATCATTTTGAGAGATATTCAGGAACTTTCATATGATGATATTAGTAGTATTGTAGGCGTGCCGCTGGGAACTGTAAAATCAAGAATTAACAGAGCTCGGTTACAGTTGCAAGCCGAATTAAAAGACTTAAGATAAACAGGAGTAACCCTATTGATGAACCGCTACCAGTTTGAAGATTTAATCTCTGAATACATCGAAAACGAATTATCCCTTTCCAAACGGAAAGAATTTGAAGCCTATCTGGAAGAAAACCCGGATGAAATGAAATTAGTGGAATCTGTCCGTTCGAATATGTCACAAATGAAAGTTATCCCAAAAGTTAAGGCATCTTCAGATTTCAACGATCGTCTTTTCAATCGTATTCAAACCAATCGGGCACAATTGGATCGTCCGATTCCTTCTCAACGTACCTATTTTGGATTTTCTCCTATTCATGCATCTTTAATGACGGGACTTGTTATTGCAACTGTGTTCGTAAGTATGCAATTGTTTTCGCCGGAAGATGGCGGACTTCCATTGCAAACACAAAATTTTGCAAATGAATCGTTGCCAACATTATCAAATCCTTCTTTGCAAAAGGTGAATCATCCTCAACCGGATTTTGTGAAAGTTGATGAAGATTCAGTCATGGAAGATCAGAAATCAAAACCCAATCAGGACTTTTCTAAAAAAATGCATTTTGTGAATGAAAATGATTAAACTGTGACATTATGACCAAACCGGTTTTAATCCCCGTCTTTAAGAGTTAATTTTATCGACGGGGATTTTTATAATATGTCATCTATGATCAATTTCACATCTTTCACACGGGCTTTTACTTTGTTTTGTCTGGTTGTATTTTTTTATATTCTTGTACCAGAATCAACGGACACTCTGAAACAGGTTCTGAAGTTCAGTATCCTTATTGGCATTATTGGCATTTTAATATTTTATAATCAGTTGCTTAAACAGTCAGGATTGAATTCATTAGTTAGTGACGAAAAACCCAAACAATCAGATGAAGACTCTTTTGCCCAAAGTTCAGATATTGCGAATGCCCTCTATGATAATTTAAAATCACTCATTCTATCAACAGCTACATCCGTTAACTCGAATGTTGAGCCTGCTATCTACATAATTGATCCAAAAGCTCAAGTTTATTCGCTGCAAGGCTCAACTTCCGATAGCTTTGTGGATGGAGTTCCTGTTTCAAATAAAATTGTTCAATCAATTTTGAGTGGGAAAAATAAGATTCATCAAAAAGACTATCCTGAAGCATGGAATGAATTATTTAATGCATCATCATGGCGAGGGAGCGAATGTGTAATTGGAAGCCCAATTAATCTCCATGGTTCTCCTGCAGGATTTGTTCTTGCAAAAGTAAACCATTTTAGCGATTTAACCGAAAAAGATTCAATTGTCCTAAAATCATTGGGAAATTTTATTTCTCATGGATTGGTAAACCTTGAATCGTTAGAAAAATTCGTTTTGGGAGAAAATAGTAAATCTCAAATTTTAGAATTAATATCCGATTTAAATTATAAATCAGATGAAACTCAAATTCTGGGTCAATTTAAATATTTAATTCGTTCTTTTACTAATTATGATCGGTTAACCGTATCGTTAAACTGGGATGCTGGGAATAATGCCACAATAAAAATGGTCGATGGAATAAAAGATAAATTTGATGCTGAAACTGAATTTCCAACTCATGGAACATTACATGGTTTACCCATTTCCAATGGTGAGACAGTTCAAAATAGAAATTGGAAGGAAACATACCAGAACCTTGCTCGATTCAACTCATCTGAAGAAGATTCAAAGTTTCAATCTGTATTAGGGGTTCCTATCATGGTGGACGGAACAAGTATTGGATCTTTATTTTTAGAACGAATTTCAGAAAATAGTTATTCTAAATCAGATCAAAATAATATAGAATTAATTGGGCGTATTCTGGGAGCAGCTTTATCATGGATCTCCGAGTATGAGAAAATCTATAAAGATGCAACTCATGATGGCTTATCGGGGTTATTGAATCATCAAACGTTCAAAAATAGATTCAGTGAGGAAATTCAACGTGCAAAACGATTCCAACACAATATGGCTGTTTTGATTTTTGATTTGGATAAATTTAAACGAATCAATGATACTTACGGACACGTATATGGAGATTATGTGATTAAAACAGTCTCGGGAATTATGTCAGAAAATGTTCGTACTATTGATGTAGTTGCTAGGTATGGTGGAGAAGAATTTGCAATTATTCTTGTGAATACGACTGCTGAAATGGGGTTGGTCGTGGCACAGAGAATTGTTGATAATATTGCAAATTATGAATTTTCAATGGATGGTGAAAAAGTTCGAATGGCGATTTCGGCTGGCATGTCAGAATACCCCACACATTCTGATAATATCAAAGATTTGATCGAATATGCAGATCAGTCAATGTACGAAACGAAACAAAATGGTGGAAATGGAGTTATCATATATCAGAAAAAGGAAACACCAAAAGATTAATCCAATGAAATCTAATATTTTAATCTTATTCCTACTTTCACTCATGACGTTTCTGTCAGCAAATACGAGCCAGGAAGAGGAATTAGCACTTCATCATTTTATGCAGGGAGAATTCCTGATGAATCAGGGGAATTATGCATTGGCTGTTCTTGAATTCCAAGATGCGATTAACTTGGATCCAAATGCTTCTACTATTCATGTTTCTATTGCTGATGCCTACCGACGAATCGGTAAAAACAGACATGCAGAAAACCATTTAAGAACTGCCCTTGAGCTCGATCCAGAAGATACAGAAGCTCGGGAAATGCTGGGCCAACTTTATATTTTAAAGAAAGATGCAGGTTCAGCAAAGTTAGAATTCATGAAACTTTTAGAGATAGATCCTGAAAATATTGATTATTATTTCATGCTGGCTGACCTTGCACGTTTACAAAAAAATTGGAATCAGGCCATTGATTATTATATAAAAGCATTTGAGATTAATTCAATGGCAATCACTGGCTTGGAACAAGCTCTTCAAATTGCTTTAACAACAAATAATTTTGATCGAGCAGAAGAAGTTTGTCTTTTATTACTGGAAGATGATCCTGAAAATGTCACTTATTTGGAATCCTTTCGAGATTTAACATTATTTAGTAAAAAATATGATATGGCACTTGATGCAGTTTCAAAAATGGAGAGTGTCTTAGGACCATCCACAGAGTTTTTTCTCCAGAAAAGTGCTCTTTTTGAAGAATTAGGTAATATGGATCAAGCTTTACAATCTTTGGTTGATGCATTGGAACACGATAGTCCAAATGTGGATATATTACATCGACTTGTGACTCTTTTGTTGGGCAAAGATAATTATGAACAAGCCATCCTTTATAATCAACGAATTCTTGTAAATTTCCCAAATGACCCTAGAGGATTTATTAATAGTGCAGTCATTGCAATGAGTTTAAAAAAACCGGAAGATGCAATATTAGCACTTAGTCCTCATGTAGATAAATTTTCTAAAGATTTCACCATTCAGTATTTGTTAGGAACAGCATTCTACCAAGTGAAGGATTATGGAAATTCAGAATTGCATTTATCTCAGGCATTGGCCATTTTCCCCGAGTCAAAAAATACCAAACACAATTTAGCTTTAATCTATGATTCTAATGGTGATTGGACTAAATCCGATAAATTATATATGGAACTCATAGCTGCAGATAGCTCAGATGCCCAGGCTTTTAACAATTATGCATATAGTCTTGTGGAAAGAGGAATTGATATTGAATTTGCCTTAGAGTTGGCAAAAAATGCCATTCGGCTTACTCCAAATTCTGCACCTTACTTGGATACGATTGGATGGATATATTATAAACTAAATCTGTTTGATGAAGCACTGAGTTATATTTTTGAATCATTAAGTATTGATGGTGAAAATGAAACAATACAGAACCATCTAGAAGAAGTAACAAAAGCAAAACAAAATCAGACTACCCCTATTATTCAACAGACTGAAAAACAGGACTGAATGATTATTCGTTTTTTGGTTATTCTTCTCCTAATTGCAGGATGTGCAAAACGGATGCCACAGGTTTCTCCCTTAACACCTCAGAAATCATATCCGGAATTGGTAGATGAATTTATTTCCTGTTCTGGCAAAGGGAAAATTGATTCTCGTGGTTTTTTTCATGGTGCACTCTCATTCACGTTTATTTCACAAAATGATAGCTCTTTTTTTCAGTTTAAGGATCCATTGGGTAGAAAGGTGCTTCTCATGTGGATAACTCCAATTAATGTGACAGCATGGAATTTGATAGAGAATAAACAATATGTTTATAATCAGATTCTTGATTTTTTCCCTTTTTTACAAGTTGTGGAACCCTTGGATATCACTAAATTTTTGTGGGGAGTACAACCTGATTATAAAAAATTAAATGGTGTAGATTCCAAGGTGTCTAGCCATATTGCTCTTCAATTTGGTAATGAGGAATTAGGCTCTGTCCAGAATGCGCTTGTAACTGCATCTTTTAATGATAAAAAAATTAATCAATCTGTTAATATCCGTATTAAGGGCAGAACGCTTCAGCGCAATGAGATTAATCTTCAAAAAGTTTGGAAACTAATACACAGCTAATAAAATAAAATGAATGTTTCTGTCATCATCCCGGTTTTTAATGAGAGAGGTTCCTTATCTGAATTGGTTAAGGAGCTAAATCAATCTTTAAATTCAACTTCTGAGTGGGAAGTTATCTTTATTGATGATGGTTCATCTGATGGATCATCAGAATGGCTTGCAAACCAGTGTGAACAAAATCCCAATTATAAATTAATCCAATTTTTTCGTAATTATGGGAAATCTGCAGCTCTTTCTGAAGGATTTAAAGCTGCCAATGGTGATTATATTATTACCATGGATGGTGATTTGCAGGATGATCCCGCTGAAATTCAAACCTTAATTTCAAAACTTGAAGAGGGTTGGGATCTTGTATCAGGGTGGAAAAAAACTCGGCATGACCCTTTAAGTAAAAGAATACCATCAAAATTATTTAATTTTGTAACTCGGTTAATGACGGGAGTGAAGATCCATGATTTTAATTGTGGATTGAAAGGATATAAAAAGGCTGTCGTTAAATCGATTGAAGTTTATGGAGGACGCCACCGTTATATACCAGCTCTCGCAGGACAGCGAAAATTTAAAGTAACAGAAATTGTCGTTAACCATAGACCCCGACAGTTTGGTGAAACAAAATATGGTGGATCAAGAATATTTCACGGTTTCTTTGATTTGATTACCCTATTATTCTTGAACCGATATACCCAACAACCGCTTCATCTTTTTGGGTTTTTTGGGTTAGGGGCACTCAAACTTGGAATCATTGTGGAATGTATTGTTTTATATTATAAATATGGCCTCGGAGAACCTTTTGCTTTGCATATGGCTCTCCTGATGTTTGGGATTATGTTAATCGTAATCGGGATCCAATTTTTCTCTATTGGCCTTTTGGGAGAAATGATAGCACGATCTACCCAAAGTCAGGAAGATAGGGTTCGTAAAGTCATAACGAAAGATTAATAGCCTCAAAATGACCGGCGTATCACCGATCATCAGTATTGTTACACCCTCATTTAATCGGATTGATGAACTTCAATATTTGTATCAATCTCTTAAAGATCAATCCATTGATTTGACCCTCATTGAGTTCATTGTTTCAGATGATGGTTCCACCGACTCAACTGAAACAACTGTTAAACAATGGCAAAATGATTCACCATTCACAATAAAATTTATAACTCAAGAAAATCAAGGTCCTGGTGCTGCTCGCAATCATGGATTGAAAAATTGTCATGGTGAATTAATCTTATTTATTGATTCTGACTGTGAAGCTCATCCCGATTGGATCAAAACTATTTATAATGAATATTTAAAAGATTCTTTTGATGCGTGTGGTGGGCCAGATGGAGCAAAGGATGATTTTACTATATTACAAAAAGCAATTGATTTTGCTATGACATCTTTTTTTACAACGGGTGGCATGAGAGGCCATAGTGAAAAAATGATCGCTAAGTTTTTTCCACGCACCCATAATATGGGAATAAAAAGAACGGTATATGAAAAGGTGGGAGGATTTGGAGACTTACGTCATGGACAAGATATTGAATTCAGTAATCGAATTCGGAAATCGGGTGCACGAATCAAATTTATTCTGGATGCGATTGTTTATCATCGCCGCCGCACATCTTTAAAACAGTTTTTAAAACAAGTGTTCAATTGGGGTGTCGCACGAATCAATCTGGGGAAAATTGATTCATCTATGCTGGAACCCATTCACTTTTTACCTTCAGTCGCAACTCTAATAGGAATTTCTCTTCTCGGCTTGGTATTATTTTCAAAATTAGCATTGAATTATTTTCTCTTGTTGATTTTTATCCCATTAAGTTCACTTTCAATTTTTGGTGCAGTAAAAAAAGGAGATATACGAATACTACCACTTTTATTTATCGTTATTCCAGCTCAGATTATTGGATATGCCACAGGATTTATTCTGAACTTTATTAATAGGTTTATATTTAAACGGGATAAATGGACCGGATTCACGAAAAAATATTATGACTAATAAACTGCCGTTAAATGATTCTGTATTTTTTGCTTGGACTCGAGTTTCAAGAAGGTCAGAACACTTGGCGAAATATTTTGAGTTGACTTATGTCCGATATAATCGGTGGGGTCAATCGGACATTTCTTTAACATGTTCATTAATACTTAATTTTGTAAAAACATTATTCTGGGTGGTATTTCATCGTCCAAAATTTATTTTCACTTTTCAAGCTCACCCATTTATATCTATTTCTGCAAAGTTGGGAACTTGGTTTACAGGAAAAGGTGTTGTAATACCGGATCTTCACACTGCAGCCTATACAAACCATTTTACAGGTATACAGGGTGCCTTGGGAAAATGGATCATGGGAAAATGCCCATTAATATTGGTTCATAATGATGAATCTAAAACATTTCTCGGGAATGCTATTGATGAATTAAAAGACAAACTGTTTGTACTGGAAGACGCACTTCCAGAATTCCCTTCTTTCAATTCTGAACTTGATTCAAATGAATTAAAATGTGTTTTAATTTCCCGTTTTGCGCCAGACGAACCCATCCAAGAATTTCTGGATGCAGTTTCCAAAATCGATAATTGTCTGTTTTATATCACAGGAAATCATCAAAAAGCCACATTTGATATTTCAAAATATCCTGAAGATAGAATCTTTTTTACAGGTTTTTTATCGGAGAATGATTATTTAAAACTTCTTCAATCTTCGGATATGATCTTGATTTTAACCACGCGAGAGATGACACTCCTTTCGGGGGGATACGAGGCACTTTCACTTGAAAAACCTATAGTGTTATCCGACACTGAAACCCTAAGAAATTATTTTGGAAATACAGCTATCTACACTCAAAATAATGCAAATGACATTCGTCAGGCTGTCATAAAGATGATGCCTGAAATCCATAATAGACGTAAAACGATTTTGGATTTAAAAAAGCAAAAAATAGATGAATGGCAAGAAAAAGCAAGCAACCTGATTCAATTGATTAACCAACTATAAATTTTATTATTTAAAACAGCTCAGATCAATTGGGTCAATTTTTGATTTGATAAGAGCTTGATCATCCAAAGAAAAAATCGATTCAAATTTATTAGATTCTTTTAATTCATTTGAGGCATCCGGTTTCCAAACTTCTTCCGGGAATTTTAATTCTTTGGTTTTGTGGGAAAATAATTTCATCTCATTTAAATAATCCAATTCCAAGAAATCACAAATCCGCTTCAGAGAGTCTTCTGTTTTGTAGATAAGGTCTTTATAAAAAATGAAATGGTGATTCTGTTTCCCAAGATGTTTTTTGTGGATTTGAATATCAAACTTCCAGCGGAGAATACACTTTTGGATTGATTGTTTTCCGTCGAATGCATTTGGATTATTTTTACTGGCATCGAATAAAGATGCCACAACATCCTTTCCATCTCGAATAATATGAATAAATTTTGTTTCCTGTCTTACATTCTCGATCAGAGATGCAAAATAAAGATGCATAGGCGTTTTTTCTACCCATATTTTCTCGATAGAATTATGAGAGAGTGAATCCAATAGATAGAGTAGACCTTTTATCCATTCTGTTGTGTTAAAAGTAGTTGACGGGATTTTGACATCTAATTCAATCTGATTAACCCGAATTAAAAATTTCCGAATAAATTCTTTTTCTTTTTCCCCATAAAATTTCAACCATCGTAAAAAAGAAAATTTTGGGATTGTTCCACGAAAGAAATGTGTTTCTGGGAATGAATATACCTCTGGATGAGAAGCAAGCATGGATTGCAAAAGAGTAGTTCCAGATCTTGCAGACCCTACAATAAAAACTGCTTTTTTAGATTCGGAATTCTTCATAATGTTTTATGGGCAGGATGGAATATCCTTTTTGAATCTTAATTATTTGATCGGAGGTAAGGGCCGTTTTCCATTTATCAATAAGATTTGATGTAATACGATTTGGTTTAAAACCAGTTCCAGGCTTATTCATATTTTTTATTTTAGTCTCAACAGATTGGGTCCACGGAAGCCCAATTGCTTCAAAAAGGGATTTATATTTCTTCTCCGGATTTATACATAATTCTTCATGCGTTATTTCATACCAATCGGAATTGGATTCTATTTGTTTCTCCCATAAATAGTAAAATATTCCAATCTGTAACCCCATGAAAGATAAAGGATCATTCAATGAATCTATTTGGGATTGGTATGGTTCTAATGTTTTCGATAATTCTTTACGTTTATAAATATTTCGATTTCTATCAAAAATTCTTAATTCTAAACAACTGGATATAATATTTGCCGGATGACGATAAATTAAAACCGTTTTAGGTTGAAAATGATGGGTTATAAACGGAAGGCATAATCCGGAATGAACAGATTTGATAACCAATTGATTTTTTCTTAACCAGAAATCCTTCGTCAGTGTGTAAAGAATTGAAGTTAGAAGATTTGGTCTACCTGGAAGGATTTTTTCCTTTTCTAAAGTTAAATCCTTCATTCGAACAAATAATTCATTCCCCTTTTTATCTCCCGTTGATATTTGATTCAATATATGATTGATATAGGATTGATTATTTGGGTAAGCCCCTTTTAATATTTGCTCGAAAAAATTGAAAAGTTGATCAGATTCAGTCGCTGAATCTCCAAAGGGGAAACGATATAGTGACTTTTTCCATTGTTTGGCTAAATAGCTATATTTTTCATTATCCGGCTCAGTCAAAAGTCTTATATCTTTCCCAGAACCTAAAACAGTAGCGACCCAGGTTGTACCACTTCGTGGAACACCTGAAATGAAAATTGGTTTATATGTGGACTCATTCACTTAAAATAGTCAAAATAAATTCTTGGGAAATTAAGTGTTTGAGAGAAATGAGTAATGCGTTTTATTTCTAAAAGCATCGAAAATATTTTGGTAAAATCCATCCCTTAATCAGGAAGAAATATTTTTAAGGTTGTTATGAATCAAATATTGAATAAAAAGAATCAGATCGCCTTGGGTATAATGATGGTTGTACCCATGATTATGTTGTATAAAATGATATTCTTAGGAGAAATTGTTGGTGCTAACGATCAATTGGAGCGTCACCCTATCAACCAATGGCGTGATACCTACCTGAATAGTAACGAAGATTTTCCACAATGGTATCCAAATCTTTTTTCCGGTATGCCGTCTTATGGCGGCTATATTTATACGCCAGGAGACCCTACACGACCGATTCAGGATTTAGTATTTTTCAATAAGGGTATCAAAATTTGGTTTTATTTGGTCTTCTCTTGTCTTGGAATGTTTATTTTTCTTCGGAAGATTGGCGTCAGTTTGTATAGCTCTATTTTAGGAGGCCTTTTAACCGGTTTAACGCCTTATTCATTTGGACTCATTAATGCTGGCCATTTAAATAAAATATTTGCCATGTCCTTTACTCCGTGGATGTTAGCTTCGGTTTTTTGCTTAATTAAAAAACCCACACTTAAATCTATTTTAATATTATCTATTTTAACCGCTTTCCAACTTTGGGCAAATCATCCCCAGATTGTCTATTATACTTGGATGGTCATTGGATTTTATTGGGTTTGGGAATTGGGATTTTCTGTGAAAGAAAGATCATTTTCACCCCAAGTCAGCGGAAAACAGATCGGTTGTATTTTAGGTGGACTCTTCCTTGCATTGTTGATGGTGTCTGACCCTTATATCGATATTTATAAATTCCAAGATCATTCAAATCGTGGGGCAAAATCTGTTTTGGATCAATCAGGCCAAACAGAATCCGGGACAGATTGGAATTATGCAACACAATGGTCATTCCATCCGAAAGAATCAATCTCATTTTTATATCCCTATCATTATGGATTACAGAATTATTCTACTCGTGATTTGAAATCAGCTGCTTATTGGGGATATATGCCCTTTACACAATCAACCCATTATCTAGGATTAATTGCTATTATTTTTGCAATATTAGGTGCTCTTTTAAGAAAACCTGACAAATTGGAAATGTTTTTTTGGGTAACAACGTTCTTAGCATTAATTACAGGATTTGGATCATTTTTCCCAATATTGTTTAAACCATTTTATTCTATTCTGCCTCTTTTCTCTAAATTCCGAATTCCGTCCATGATTTATGTTCTTTTAGCTATAACGCTTCCATTTCTAGCGGCGAAAGGTCTTGATTCATATTTGGAGAAATCAGAAAAACATGAATCCTATAAAAAGGCACTTTATGTTGCTGGGGGTTTTGCAGGATTATCAATAATTCTCCTTCTTGTTGGCGAAACTATATTTGATTTTTCAAGTGTTAAAGATGGGAGGTTTAATCCTGCTGTCATATCCCAGCTTAAAACAGTTAGAATTGACCTTTTTCAAAAAGGTGTGCTTTTAGCTCTTGGAATAAGCCTAGGATCCTTAGGGTTACTGTGGGGATTAAATCAGAAAAAAATGAATCATAAAGTTTTCAGTTTGGCAATGATTGGCTTGATCGTTGTCGATTTGTGGATTGTGAATATGGAATTCCTAAACCTGCAGCCTTCTCGCAATATGGATCTTATGTTCCAAGCTAATCCTGTAATCAATTTTTTGAAAAATGATAAAGATCAATTCAGAATATTTCCGGCAGATGAATTATCATCTAATAAATTCAGTTATTGGAATCTTGAAAGTATTGGCGGATATCGTCCCATCAAACTTCGGAATTACCAGGATCTCATGGATGCAAAAGGATTCAGTAAACCCCACATTTTGAATATGTTGAATGTGAAGTATATCCTGACTGGTAAAAAGATCAAAAATTCTAATTTTTTGCCTGTTGAGACTGTAAAAGGTGTATTCCAAAATTTAAAGGTACTCCCAAAAGCATGGATCGTTGGAAATGTAAAATCAGTGGAAACGCAACGGGAATCATTAATGGAAACATTATTAAATGGATTTGATCCATCAAATTCAGCTATCATTTATAAATATGGAGGTGAACCAATCATTGGAGTCTCATCGGGCCAGGCTGATGTTAAATCAAGAGTAGAAAATCGAATAGAAATTAATTCTCGATCTGAAACTGGTGGCCTTCTGGTCCTTTCCGAAATATATTATAAACCCGGTTGGAAAGCATTCGTAAATGGAGAAGAAACACCTATCTATCAAACGAATCATGTTTTGAGATCGGTAAGGGTACCCAAAGGAGACTCTAAAATAATTTTTGAGTATGACGACGGTCCTTGGCATAAAACTCGAATTGTATCTAGGGTCTCTTTCCTAATTGTTCTTTTTGGATTAGGATTACTTTTTTGGCGAGATAAAGAGAAATCAAATAAAGTGTAATATGAATCTTTATAAACATACGGGAAATATTAAAGCAGGATTATTTATACTTGGTATCAGTTTAGTAATTGGGCTTTTGGCTTATACTCAATCATTGGTTAAAGAACTTCGAAATGATAACCGAGAGATTGTTCGAATGTATGCTGAAATTATTGCAGGAACAGTTCAGGATGATAATGACACAAACCTTAATTTCGTTTTTGATAATATTATACGGAAAGTCAAATTCCCTTTAATTCAAACGGATCCAGATCACAAGCCCCAGATGTGGAAAAATTTACCAGAATCTGTCGATACGGAAAAAAAACGGATACGTTTCATGCGAGCAATGGATCAATTAAATGAATCGATTCCTTTAGTTTATAAAGATAGTTCTGTGGGGGAGATAACCTTTGGGTATTTGCATTATGGTGATTCATCCATTGTTCAAAAATTGCAATGGTGGACTTATATCGAGATTGTTGCAATTGCATTATTCATTTTCTTGGGATTTACAGGTTTTTCTTTTATACGAAACAATGAAAAAAGACATATTTGGGTTGGGATGGCTCGAGAGACGGCCCATCAACTTGGAACTCCCGTATCCGCTTTAATGGGATGGGTGGAGTGGCTCAAGGAACATCCTGAAAAAACAGGTGAAATTATTCCTGAAATGGAAGCAGATCTTCAAAGATTAGAGCAAATCGGTCGACGGTTCAGTAAAATGGGCTCAAAAACAGATTTTGAAGCATTAGATTTGTCGGAACGGGTTCAGCGAGTCGTAGATTACCTTGCAAAAAGAATGCCATCTCTTGGAAAAAAAGTTGACTTGGTCAACGATATTCAACCTGGGATCACCATTACAGCCAATGGCTCCCTTTTAGCGTGGTCGATTGAAAACCTGATTAGAAATGGAATAGATGCAATTGATCGTGATGATGGAAAAGTTTCTGTCTCTCTTCGAAAAGAAAAAGATGAAATTCGTATTCGTATTCAGGATAATGGAAAAGGAATCCCTAAAAAAGATTGGCGGAACATTTTCCGGCCCGGGTTCAGCACGAAAAGAGCAGGATGGGGATTAGGTTTATCTCTATCAAGCAGGATTGTTGAAGATATCCATAATGGCCAATTGCAAGTTATCGAATCATCCCCTGAAACAGGGACGATTATTGAGATCAAGCTTTAATAAATAAAAATCGTCATATTTTGAATGGGTGCTTATTCAACATCCAAAATGAAATGGAGTATTGCGATGATATCCAATACATTGATCTCACCATCTAAAGTAACATCACCGCACCCAAAGAAAAATGGCTGTGGATCTCTCTCAAGAATAAAGTCCACTATTAATAGGAGATCAATCACATTCACTAATTCATCTCCATTCGCATCTCCCGGCAAATCACAGGATCCGAGGAAATTATCCTCGACGGTTGATGCGCCGCTTTGAAAAGTACCATTGTTTCCGTTTCCTGTTTGGTCTGTGGCTGTACCATCATCAAAATTTCATAAAGCAACCAGTCCATTTTCATTTCCGGTCAGTGGGATATCCATAGTATATTGGATATCTTCCTGGGATCTTGGGAAGCCCCAAACCCTCACTTCATCGACCCAGCCATTAAACATTCCGCGTGTATAGCCATTGTATTTTAATCGACCGATTTCCGTGTACTCGATATTAGTATTATAATTTCCATCTTGGAGGTTTTCTAGCGTCCCAACCAGATTACCATCAATATAGAAATAAAGGGATTCCGGTTTTACCACGCCTGCATAATGATGCTATTCGTTATAATTTCTGCTAGGTGAATAAATTATTTGAGTGGAATTATCCGACCCACGAATTGTAAACCCGGCAGTTTGATTTGTATAAGCGTCCGTTTCGGACTTTAAACCTGTCATGGTATGGCCATCACCAGTGGTTTCCGTCCTTTGGATAAAAATGGGATTATTGTTTTGAGAACCGCCCCCAGCTGAATTCATATTTGCCCAAGCTTCGATCGTAAAAGTTGCGGTATTCACAACAGGCGCCGCAATGCTTACAAAATCATTTTCTCCATCCAAAACCAATACTTGGTTTTGAGCAAATACTAATGATAAAATATATAAAAAAGATGAATTAACTATTTTTCTCATAAGTAGCTCCGTATGAAAATGTAAGACGTAATTATTTATGAATCAAGGAATTGAACCCGTTGGGTTATTCTCATAGAAAGGGTAACTTTCGTCTCAATTAAATAAGGAAAAACAGTGGACTTTTTATACGCAGCATCACAACCAGGTCAGGGCGGAGGCGGGCTTACCGCATTTTTACCATTTCTCCTAATCATATTCATAATTTATTTTTTAATGATTCGCCCTCAAACAAAACGGCAAAAGGAAAAAGAATCCATGAGAGAATCCCTTAAAAAAGGGGATAAGATCATTACTATGGGTGGAATTTATGGTACCGTTGCTGGATTTAAGGAAAAAGGTCGCCAGGCAGTAATCAAGGTGGACAATAATACAAATATTACAATGAATAAAACTGCCATAGCAGGTTTAGCAGGAAAAGTGAAAGATTCGGATTTAGAACAGGCTTAATGGCTGTATTTGATATTGTTCATTATGGTGACCCAATTCTTCGTAAAAAATGTGGATCATTTACGGATTTTTCCAGGATCGAAAAATTAAAGGTCGATCTATTCGATTCTATGTATGAAGCAGAGGGTATCGGACTTGCAGCAAATCAAATTGGATTAGATTTAAATCTATTCATTATTGATATATCTAATTTGGAAGATGGAGATGAACCTCATGTTTTTATCAATAGTGAAATTGTGAAAAAGCATGGTGAAAAAGGGATCTATCAGGAAGGTTGTTTGTCATTACCCGGTATCTCCTTAGATATATTACGTCCGGAAAAAGTGGTTTTAAAATATCAGTCGGAAGATGAAGAATGGCACGAAGAAGAGTTTGATGGATTGCTCGGAAGAGCGATTCAACATGAGATGGATCACTTAAAGGGAGTATTTATTGTAGATCGAGTGAGTGAAGTTGAAAGAATTCAGTATAATACTGAATTAAAAGAATTAGAAAAAAATTCTAAAAAAAGGCTCAAGTCCCAATCTAACAAAATGGGGTTTGTTCTTTAATATCTTATTAATATTCTATTCGGGAGTGTTCTGATGCGCGTCATATTTATGGGGAATCCCGAATTTGCAATACCAACCCTAAAAGCCCTATTGACCAGTCACCATCATGTTGTGGGTGTTGTGTCTAATCCGCCCAAACCCATGGGAAGAGGGCGTAATTTAAAATCAACTGCCGTTGGTCAATTTGCAAAAGAAAATAATCTGAATCTTTTGGAACCTGCCATTCTAAAATCTGATGGATTTAATCACCAATTATCCGATTTGAATCCAGATGTTTTCGTGGTTGTGGCTTACCGAATCCTCCCAAAATCATTAATTGAACTTCCACGGTTTGGTGCAATAAATCTTCATGCATCCTTGTTACCCAAATATCGTGGTGCAGGCCCGATTCAATGGTCACTCATGAATGGAGATAAAAAAACAGGTGTGACCATATTCCAGATCAAACCAAAGGTGGATACAGGTGATATTTTAATGCAAAAGGAAATGGAGATTCAAACGGATGATAATATGTTATCTCTTGGGATGAGATTATGTTATACGGGTGCTGAATTAATTAGTAAATCGTTAGATGGATTAGAACTCAATACTTTACAATTATTACCCCAAAATCATCTATTGGCAACACCTGCTCCAAAGATCACAAAAGAAATGACAATTATTGATTGGTCTTGGTCGGCAGAAAAAATACATAATTGGATTCGTGGACTTTCCCCACGACCCGGAATGTCCACAACGTTGAAAAAAGAAAGTCTCCGCATTTATAAAACTAAAGTTTTAGATATAGGTAAAAACATTCCAGGGGAAATTATTCGATTGGAAGAAAGTGAAATAATTGTTTCAACAGGAAAGGGTTCACTCTCGCTAATGGAAGTCCAATTAGAAGGGAAACGAAAAATGTCTGTTGCTGACTTTCTTCGAGGTTCAACCATCCAATCTGGAGATAGGTTGGGCATATGAAACAGGATGCCCGTTTTTTATCGGTGAAGATTCTGAACCGATTTACGAAAATGAATGAGCAATTAAGTTTGGTGCGAAATCAGATATTTTCAAGTTTCAAACCTGAACCCATGGTGAAATCAAGAACCATGGTTTTGACAAATGAAATTATAAGACTAAGAGATCGATTAGATCTAATGATTGAACATGTTTCAGGACGAAAAATAAAACGATTGGACCCGTCTCTGCTTTCCATATTACGAATTGGATTTTATGAAATTATTTATGATGACGCGATTCCAGATTATGCATCAGTGGATTCTGCAGTGAACTTAACAAAAGATATTTTAAATCGAAAAGCGTCTGGCTTAACCAATGCAGTATTAAGGAATTTGTTACGGTATAAAGAAAAGGGTGATAATTGGGATATTTCATTAAGAAAAAATCAAAAGTGGAATTCAATTCCCGGTTGGCTTCAAAAACGATGGAAGGACCAGTTTGGAGAGAGCGGGGCAACAGCATTAATGCAACGAATAAACCAAGTCCCAAAATCTTTCATTCGTGTGAATCTTTCTAGGGTCAGTTTGAATGAAGTCTATGAAGGCCTTTCTGCCTCTGAAATAGAGGTTGAAAATTATTCCGATAATTATTTAAATATTAAATTCGGAATTGGAAAAATATTCTCCCACGAACTTTTTCAATCCGGTCTGATTTCGGTCCAAGATCCTGCGGCAGGAGGCATTGTTGAATTCTTAGACCCGACCCAAGGAGAAACTGTTCTAGATGTTTGCGCTGCTCCGGGGACAAAATCTCTTTTTATCGCGGAAAGAGTGGGTGCAACAGGACGGGTCTTCTCATCAGATTCTGACCCCAAAAGAGTAAAACTTGGAAAAAATGATATTGAACGCCATCGTCAAACCCAAATTGAATGGTCAATAAAGGATGCTACCAAAGATGAATATCCCATGGCAGATAAGATCTTAATAGATGTTCCTTGTACGGGGACAGGTGTTATCGGGCGAAAACCAGACATCCGCTGGAGACGGAAGCTAGAAGATATTAAGGATATGGCGAACTTTCAGTTTCAAATCCTAAATCATATGTCTCAATTTTTAAATCCTGAGGGTATCTTGGTCTACGGAACATGTTCATTAGAGCCGGAAGAGAATTGGAAGGTGGTGGAACAGTTCCTTAAGTTAAAGTCTGATTTTCAGTTGGTCACAGGTTCATCTCGGCTACCTGATGAATGGATAAATAAATACGGGTACCTCCAAACTTTGCCTCACGTACATGGCGTAGATGGTATGTTTGCTGCAAAACTCAAAAGAAAATGATTAAAAAATTCACCAGTTATATCGTCGTATTTGGGGTAATGACCCTGGGGATTATCCTTTTATTTGAAATGGTATTCATGCCAATTTATGTTCGAAAAGGTGATGGACGTTATATGGTGAATGTGAAGGGGAAAACGCTTCAACATGCAGAAAAGGTGTTAGACTCAGAGGGATATAAAAGTCTCGTGTCAGATACCTTATTTTCAGCAGCTTATGAATTTGGAACTATTGTAGATCAATATCCTGCGCCCAACACTCGCGTAAAGGAAGGTCGAACGGTTAGACTGAAAATTGCACATCCCGAAAAAATGGTTTCAATACCTGATTTGATTGGACGATCCTTAAGAAGTGCAAAACTCATATTGAATCAGGAGGGATTAGAGATTGATACAGTTTATAAAGAGTATAACTCTGATGTACCTTCCGGAAATGTAACGTGGCAATATCCAAAAGGTGGCGATCTCCTGAATAAAGGGATGGGTCTTCATTTAACTATTAGTTTGGGTGTCCCGCCCAATTTCCACCAAGTACCTAATTTATTTGGGTTAAGTAAAAAGAAAGCTGTCGTTGATTTAGAAAAAGCCGGATTTCGCCTTGGGAAAATATTTTACCGACAAAACGAAGATTTGATTCCTTATACCGTTTTAGACCAATCCATTCCTGCAGAAACAGTTCTGGAAGAACCAACCACTATCGATTTGACCGTGAGTGTTTTAGATATGCAGGATATATTTAATCAAATGATTAATCAGTGAATTCTATTCCTCCCAACGAGTATTTTCGGAAATTCCTTCACCTATTTTCATCTATTATACCTTTGGGTTATTTTTTGTTTTTTCCAAAGAGAGGATCCATGGTATTGATTCTAGGTGGATTAAGTTTTTTAGCTGTTTTGATTGAATACAGTCGTAGAAATTGGAGTGCGATAGAAACCTCATTTGAAAAGTATTTCAATTTCATGATGCGACAAAATGAATTTGAAGGTACGATCACAGGCGCAACATGGCTTTTATTTGGATCCACTTTAACGATCCTTTTATTTCCTATCCATATAGCTGTTCCTGCTTTATTATTTTTAACAGTAGGAGATACCTTTGCAGCTATTGTGGGAAAATCTATCCCCATCGGTAAGATTGGAGAAAAATCATTATCGGGAACATTTGCAGGAATAGTGACATCAAGTGGAGTGGCCCTAATGATTAACCAAATAATACCATCAGAGATTATCATTTTTGGCGCAGTGGTCGCCATGGTTGTGGAAATATTACCCATTCCAATGAATGATAATTTGACAATTCCTCTCGCGGGAGGGCTTACTATGCACTATGGGATGATGACACTTTGACAGTTCTAACGCCATCTGTTCTGTGGTTATTGGGTGCCATATCTATACCACTCATAATCCATTTATTAAGCAAACTCCGAATTAAAAAAGTTGAATTCAGTACCGTTCGGTTTATCAAACAATTGGAAACAAGTTCAATCCGAAAAGTGAAAATTCAAGAGATCTTATTATTATTGATCAGGATGCTGGCAATAGCATCGTTAGTCCTGATGATGGCGCAGCCCGTTACTCAAGGTTTTATGCCTGGTTGGTTAGCAGCAGAACAAGATGCAAGGCTCGTCATTGTGATTGATAATTCCGCAAGTATGACTGCTATGCAAGGAGATCGCTCTTTTCTAGACCAATCCAAACAGGAAGCTCTAAACCTTTTCCCTCTATTTAAAAAAGAGACTCAAATCACCTTGGTCCAAACATGTCCTCCAATAATTTTATTTGATGGAGAACCCAACGATCCTCTTTTACGAAATTCTATTCAATCGATCCAATCCACAGTTTCCTCAGATGATCTTTGGTATCAATTAAATACAATTCTTAGACTAGATTCTCATATTGAACCCATTAAAGAATGTGTGATTTTCAGTGATTTTATGCATCCACCTGATTCTTTATTTTTGTCGGGGTTATCAAAAATTGATGATTGGAATTTCTATTTTATTCAACCCACTACTGTTTATGATAATTTATCCATCCAATCCGTTGCATCGTTGAACCGAATTAAAACGGTGAGTCAATTAGTAAAGTTGAACACTCGTATCAAGAATTCGGGCGAACTTCAAAAACCTAATATTCCATTGGAATTATTATTCAATGACCATCGTGTTGGTCAAGTGGTTTCCGATATTGAAGTGGGGAAAGAGAAAGAGTTTTTATTTCAAGCTTATCCCACCAATATGGGTATAATGCAAGGAAGAGTCACGCTTCCGAAAGATGACTACGAATTAGATAATACTTGGTATGTGTCTATGCCGATTATGGAACGAATTCGATGTGGTATCATTGTTGCAAATAATGAAGAGGGTACTTTGATTGAAATGGTGCTTCGTTCTATTGATCCCCAAAACAAGTTTTTGTCGGTTGAATCAAGGATTCAGCCTGAATTGAATCGGTTGTTTCTTGATGATATTGATGTAGCAATTATTCATAATCCTTCAAATATTTCAGAAGAAGGCGTAAGTGATCTTGAAAAATTTCTCAAATCCGGTGGTGGTGTTATTTGGTTCCAGGGTGTGTCAGATAAAAACAATTTTCACTCGGATTTATATGAGAATCTTGGCTTTCCCATATCGAGTAAATTAGTGACTGCAGGGCAGGGATTTTTTACCACAACTATAGCCAATGAAAGTTCTGATCTATTAAATGATCTTCAAGTTCGGAATTTGGATCGTGAACTACCTGAAGTATTTAAATATGTCAAAACAACCGTTCAATCTAAACATAAAATTCATTGGAATCTGAATAATGGTGACCCGTTCCTAATAGAAATTTCAAAGGGAAGTGGTACAATATTTTATTTTTCCACATTATTAGACCTTCGATGGAATGATTTGGCAATTCGTGGTATGGTCATTCCATTAATGTATAGATTGTTAGTGCTTACAGGAACAGATGAGATTAATACTTCATCCATCATTATAGATGAACCCAAATGGATCTCGATCGAAGAAAAGTCTCTTAGGAATAAATGGGAGGTGGTTTCGCCGTCGGGAAAAACAGAAATGATTGTTCCTGACTATGATAGGGAAGGTATTGAAGTTGTTAAAACCGGTGAATTGGGTATATATCATGTTTTATCTAATGGCGAATTATTTACATCATTCCCTACCCGTCTCCATGATAATGAATATATTGGTTCCCGTATTAACCAACGTAAAATTGAAACGATTATTCCTCATACTCAAACACGATGGTTAACACTTCAAGATGATTTTATTCAGACATTCTCCGAAACTCGGCAAGGAAAATCACTTTGGAAAATATTTTTAGCTATAGCGGTTGGATTCCTTATTGTAGAAACCATTATGGGACGGCCTGAGCCCATGAATATGAAATCAGAAGATCTGTAATGGATAGAAATCCAATCGTCCATGAAAAGGCAATTTTAGTTGGCGTGATTCAGTCGGGGATGTCTGAAGAATTGATTCATGAACATTTAGATGAGTTAGAGTTACTGGCAGAAACGGCCGGTGCTGAGGTTGTTGGGAGAATAACACAACGTGTTTCAAAGATTAATGCTGCCACCTTTATTGGAAAAGGGAAAGCAGATGAACTCTTAAGCCAAGCAGAAGAATTAGGAGTTAAACTCATTTTATTCGATGATGAATTGAGCCCCGGTCAAATAAAGAATTACCATAAAATGTCTGAAAAGGTCAAAGTACTGGACCGAAGTGGCCTAATTCTGGATATCTTTAAAAAACATGCAAAAACAAAGGAAGCCCGCACCCAAGTTGATTTGGCCTATATGGAATATTTGCTTCCGAGACTAACTCGTCAATGGACACACCTGGAACGGCAAATGGGTGGCATTGGTACACGGGCAGGAATGGGAGAAACTCAGATTGAAATTGATCGTCGTTTAATTCGTAAGCGGATTTCTAAATTAAAAAAAGAATTATCACGAATCGAAAAAGAAAGGGATATTCAAAGCTATCGTCGTAGGACAGAATTTCGAGTATCGCTTGTGGGTTACACCAATGCAGGAAAATCCACTCTATTTAAAGCGTTGACAGGCACAGATGTTTATATACAGAATCAGTTATTTGCAACTCTGGACACCACAGTCCGACAATGGGAGATAGATGAATCTCACCCAATATTATTAAGTGATACTGTGGGATTCATTCGAAAACTTCCACACAATCTTGTGGCTTCATTTAAAAGCACATTAAAGGAAGTATTGGAAGCGGATCTAATTTTAGTGCTGTTGGATATTTCTTCAACTCAGATTGAAGATCACATTCAAACAATTAATGAAGTATTAAAAGAAATGGGGGCTAACGAAATTCCTGCAATTACAGTCTTGAATAAAGTAGATCTCATTTCTGATGCAAATATGATTGAGCAACGGCAAAGACTTTTTCCGGAGTCTGTAACAATTTCGGCACAACAGCATTTGCGATTATCTGAACTTCGTTCTCGGATTCTTAGAAAAATGGAAGAAAACTTTCAAACAGTTGATCTTGAATTCTCTTATGATCAGGGAAAAACAATTGCCCAGGCACAGGAAGGCGTTGAAGTACTCAACCGAGAATATGAAGAAACGAGTGTGAAATTAAAAATTCGGGGTAGCCGATCGCGGATTAGCCAGATTCTGGCCTTAGTGGATTAAAGAAAACGGGCAGATTGTTTTTTTGGGACCATTCTTTGTTTAGTGAACGGAGGGAGCCTCTCAAGGACAGCAAACTTCCTTTACCCCACACATGCGGAGAAGGCCTGTTTTTTGACATCGAAGTACAGCACCCAATATTGAGTATCGATCCAAAAAATGCAGAACCCACCCGTTAAACTTTCAAAAATCTGGTAAAATTATATATCTTTTTTCGGAATAATAAAACTGATTTAATTACTTATTATTGCTCCGCGATCCTATTATTCCGAAAAAAAACAGTCACCCAAGAAAATCCTTTGTCGCTTTGTGTCTCTGAATGACAATTTTACTGTTTGGATGATTACCTTATATTTTAATTTCTTAAAATGTCATACGGTAATTATTGTTTTCTAATGATTTGGAATATTCAATTGTCCTTCAGAGTTGGCCACAATGACTGCAACAGATGCATCGCCAGTTACATTAATAACAGTTCGCATCATATCTAGGATTCGATCAACCCCTAAAATCAATGCAATTCCTGCAGTCGGTACACCCACAGCTTCTAAAATGATTACCAGCATAATAATTCCAGCTCCAGGGACGGCTGCTGTACCAATGGAAGCAAGAACTGCAGTTAAAATAATGGTGAGCTGAGCGCCTATTCCAAGATCCATCCCTAAAGTTTGGGCAATAAAGACTGCTGCTACTGCTTGATACAAGGCTGTCCCATCCATATTGATTGTGGCACCTAAAGGAAGCACAAAAGATGAGACTTCCTCTGATACACCTAATTCTTCTTCGCAACATTCCATTGTAACAGGTAAAGTGGCCCCGCTTGAACTGGTAGAAAATGCCAAGAGTTGGGCTGGCGCAATTCCTGTGAAAAATGTTTTTAAAGGCATCTTTGTCAAAAGTTTCAAAAGTCCAGTATAGGTTATTATTGCGTGGACAATGAGCCCCAAAATAACAGCAATCATGTAGTAGCCCAAGGCTCCGAGTAACTCTAGAACTTGCGCCAAGTTATCACCGGCCACTTTATTGATGGTTTGAGCAATGAGAGCAAAAACACCAACGGGTGCCATTAGCATAATAAAATCAACCAATTTTATGACCACTTCATTCAGACCTTCGAAGAAATCCAAAACAGGTTTTCCTTTATCTTTTGGAATTTGGATTAATCCGATTCCAACAAAAATGGCCACAAATACCACTTGAAGCATATTCCGATTACTGGATGCAGAAGAGAAAAAATTACTTGGGACTATATCAACAATGGGTTGAAGAGGTCCACGTCCTTTTACTTTTTGTGCAGATCCGGTACGGGAAGAAGCATCTTCCTCATAAGTTTGTTGGAGTTTCTCTTTCATTTGATCAGGAACTTTGTCTCCCGGTTTCAGCATATTGACAGAGATCAATCCAATCGTAACAGCCACTGCAGTAGTGCCTACATAAATACCGATTGTTTTTCCCCCGATCCGACTCAATTTTTTAAGATCAGATAAAGATGCTACGCCTGTGATGAGGGATGATAAAACCAATGGGACAGCAATTAATTTTAATAAATTCATGAAGATAGTTCCAAACGGTGCAACCCAGTTTGTCGTAAATACTCCCCAGCCATTGCTTGCTGCTACAATCCCATAGATTAAACCTAGAGCAAGGCCAATAATGATTTGCCAATGAAGTGCTAATTTTTTCATTTTTTATCTTTTCCTTTTTTAATGTCTGTATACGTTTCATAATACGCGTTACCTGCATCCTGAATGGTTGAAATTACTTTATTCTTCTTTTCATTTCTACCCGATTTGAGTAGTCCATGGAAAACAGTGTCAAAGAGATCTTGAATATGGGCCAGAGTGGATCCCAATTGTTTAGAAAATGATTTATTCATTTAGATATTTTATTGCCCGATCAAGATTGGTAGTGGGTTGCTTGCAAGCGAAATTTTCACAAACATAAAATGTTGGTTTCCCATTCACCATAACATGGTCTTTTGTCCAAGGCGCAATTTGGGACAACGCGTCCGGATTCGATGTATCCTTAAATAGAACAATTTTATTGGGTGAATAATTTTCATGAAGAGCTTGGATCATTTCATGGGTTTTGGGATCATTTGAATTTCCAACCAAAACGACTTCTTTCGGATCTTTGAGATCAAACATGAAAGCAGTGAGCATATGTGCGAATCCTGTGGGCGATTGTTTTGCCTGATCTGTGAATGCTTTTAATGTTTTTTGACCGAGATTCGTCCATTTTGTGTCTCCAGTTATTTTTCCAAGACGAAATAAATTCATGGCAGCCACAGAATTACCCGAGGGAATTGCGCCATCATAACTATCCTTGGCACGGATCATGAGCTTTTCTGCATCCTTGCTGCCAATAAAAAAACCACCATTCTCATCAACAAAATCATCAACCATAATGGTAGAGAGTTCCAGTGCCGATTTCAAATAAGATGGATCGAAAGTAGCTTCATATAAATTGAGTAGACCAAAGACCATAAAGGAATAATCATCTAAATGGGGCTGTAAACCTGCATGACCCAAACGAGATCGTTTCATGAGTTTTCCATTCTTATCTCTTAGGGAATTCAATACAAAACGAGCTGCATTTTTTGCTGCATCAATATAGATCTCATCACCTAGTACTTGCCCCCCTAATGAAAGTGCTGCTATCATGAGTCCATTCCAATCAGTAAGAATTTTATCATCTTTTAAGGGGTGGATTCGTTTTTCTCTAACAGCAAATAATTTTTGTCGGGATTTTTCAATAAATGCGTTGAAATCATTCAGGTTCATATCACTCTTTTTTGCCAGTATTTCCCTATCCTTGGGAAAGTAGGGAATATTATTACCGGTCGTATGTCCACTGGCTTCTTCCTGGAAATTCCCCACACGTGTGAATCCAAATACCTTCGCAAGTTTTTGACCCTCATCTTCGCCCAGTATCTCTACCAATTCTTTCTCAGTCCAAATATAAAAAATGCCTTCTTCGCCTTCGCTATCTGCATCTTCGGCTGAATAAAATCCACCATCCTTATCTGTCATATCCCGGAGAACATATGTAAAAATTTCCCGGGCCATGGTAGCATATTTTTCATTTTTTGTGAATTGGAATGCTTCAAGACAAGCCATGGAGATCATTGCTTGGTCGTAAAGCATTTTTTCGAAATGGGGAAGAAACCACCGTTTATCAGTTGAGTAACGATGAAACCCCAATCCGATATGATCGAATACGCCGCCGAGTCGCATATAATGAAGGGTTGTTTCTACCATCCCTGCACCAATAGTATCCCCGAAAAGTTTGCTGTAACGTAATAGAAAGATCATATTATGTGGAGACGGAAATTTTGGTGCTTTCCCAAAACCACCATAATCCGGGTCGAAGCGACTGGCATATTGACTGAAGGCAGCTTTCACCATGGACTCATCCCAATCATCTCCCTGAGAACTCGTGTTCACTTGAATGAGATAATTCTGGATTTTATCAATGGATTTTCGAATTTCGTTTTGTTTGAGTTTCCACGCATTGGCGAGACTGGGAATCAATTGAAGCATTCCGGGTCGTTTTCCACGCCCCTGCTTTGGGAAATAGGTCCCGGCAAAGAAAGGTTCCTTATCGGGTGTCATTACAATGGTAAGGGGCCATCCGCCTCGGCCCGTCATGGCCTGGCATACGGACATATAAAGATGATCCACTTCCGGCATTTCTTCCCGATCCACTTTGATGCTGACAAAATATTCATTCATTTGAGCGGCCACAGTAGAATCTTCAAAAGACTCATGTTCCATGACGTGACACCAATGGCAGGTGGAATATCCTATGGAAAGGAAAATTGGTTTATTCTCTTTTTTCGCTTTTGCAAATGCTTCATCGCCCCAGGGGTACCAGTCCACGGGATTGGAAGCATGCTGTAGTAAATAGGGACTCTGGGAATTTGCCAGACGGTTTTGATGTTTGGAATCTTTAGCCATAGTTTTATTTCCGCAGTTCCAAATTAAAGAACCTAGTAAGAGTGTAAGTAGAATTAATTTTTTCATAATCCATAAAATGAAGGTGGGAAATTAGAGTATTTTGAACGGAGATTAATATGAAAAAGGGGAAACTTTTTTGGTGATGGATAACTGTGGTAGATTTATGTTATGATTAATCGATTAACAAAAACATTACTGTTCATGATCGTTGCCATTGCCCTGGCGTTTCCAAGCCAAACGACCTGTGGTTATTGTAATAAAAAAGTAAATGGTCGATACATCATTTTTGCAACAAAAACCTACCATCAATCTTGTTATCAAACACATATTCAGCTACGGTGTGATCACTGCAGTAAAAAGATTGATGGCCAGTACAGTATTTATGATGACAAGAATTACCATGCTGGCTGCTATGAGACCTATGTACAAATAAGGTGCGACCATTGCGGGAATACCATTTCAAATACTTACAGTATTGATAATGATAAGAAATATCATCGGGCCTGTTATGTTAATAATATATTAGAAAAATGTGACGCTTGTTTGAATCCTATAGAAGGAAAGTACAATAAGGATTATTGGGGAAATATTTATCATCAAAAGCACAATGATGAGCTTCCCAGCTGTGAAAATTGCAATCGCTTAATGTGTGAAAGAATTACACAGGGCGGTTACACCATAGATAAAAAAAGAAATATTTGCAGCCTATGCTATCCAAAAGTTATAGTGAAGCAGAACCAGATAAATGAGCTGGCTAAAGATGTTAAAGGTGTTTTAAGCGGTATCGGGATAAATAACATTCCATCAAATATTCCCATCTCTTTAGTAAACAGCATGGCTGAATTAGATCAAATTTCAACCATAAGGCTTGGAAATGTTCGGGGCTATACCCATTATAATGTAAACACACTGGCTGGAAGGAAAATAAAAGAAGAATTTCATATTTATGTATTATCCAATCTTCATGAGCTTGCTTTCAAGGCTGTCCTTGCCCATGAATATTTCCACGTTTACTTATTTCAGAATGATTACGACCTGGAATCAGATCTTCGAGAAGGGTTTTGCAATCTTGGCTCCCAATTAATGTTAAAGAAAGACAATTCAGTCTTATCAAATTATCTCCTGGACTCAATGTACGAGAGTGATGATCCAGACTACGGGAAAGGTTTTATTAAAATGAATACATTGCTTGAGAAGAAAGGCTGGAATAAATTATTGATCAATCTGGTAAAGCTATAGATATAAGAAATTATAGGTTTTGTAAAGAGTATGAATAAAAGAGGGGCAAAAATAATTGCCCCTCTTTTATTTTATTAACGACCGATTCCTATTCTTTAGTTGTTCGATAATGTGGAAGTAGTATCTGCATAGTCTCCCATAGAGAATCCGTGTACTGTCTCTGGATGTATTCTATATCTTTACTATC
>Ga0207991_1000300_pt1 | contig 34925 bp, 35 predicted proteins | sample ETN07SmetaG_FD_185786 | JGI IMG/M metagenome (GOLD analysis project Ga0207991, IMG submission 185786) | Marine microbial and viral communities from oxygen minimum zone, Eastern Pacific Ocean - ETNP2014F14-07SV275 (SPAdes) (version 2) | ecosystem: Environmental > Aquatic > Marine > Oceanic ...
AACTGAAGATGGCAGAAAAAGACATGAAGGATTTTTAGATTCAATGAAAGACAACAACATTACTGTCCCATCTGAATTTATTATTGAGGGAGACTATAGTTTTATTAAAGGGCAGGAAGGTGTAATGGCGTTGTTAAAGAGAAATCTAGATTTTACCGCTCTGTTTTGCGGGAATGACCGAACAGCAATGGCAGCCATAGCAACTTTAACTGGCAATGGGTTTAATATCCCTGATGACATTTCCATAGTTGGTTATGACGATCATGACATAGCGCCTTTCACCTCTCCCCCATTATCTACTATTCGTGTCCCATTCGATGATATGGCCTTAGCCGCAGTGAGATATTTGCTGAATACATGCTATGACCTGCGATTGAGCGTTGAACATAATTTTCCTATTGAGTTTATTGAAAGAAAGAGTGTGCGAAATCTTACTTAATAATAAGATTATTGCTGACGAGAATTTAATAATTCTTTAAACCACAATGCGCCACGCTTAGGTATTTCTTTGCTGAGTTTTATAATCAACATAGAGAATACCAAAACGCATCTTGTAGTTCGTATTAAATTGAATATCTTTCAATTAGAGCATCTATTTACAATATGTGTACCCAACGTGTACCCAAGAAATATCATTAGGCGTAAAAAAGGCCTTACATCTCTGTAAGGCCTTGGTGGATATGGTGGGGCGTGAGCGACTTGAACGCTCGACCATCGGATTAAAAGTCCGGTGCTCTACCAACTGAGCTAACGCCCCAAATAAAGCCCATCTCAAGTTCACAAATACCTGAACTTATGTGCTTTGACAAAAACGAGAAATTATACTCAACAAGTGAGTAATAATCAATCGCAAATTATTCTTTATTTACTGCCTCTCTAAGCAGTTTTCCAGGCTTAAAAAACGGTACATATTTCTCCGCAACTTCTGTTTTTTCACTGGTTTTCGGATTGATACCCACCCTACTTTTTCGGTGCTTTCTTGAGAAACCGCCAAAGCCTCTTATTTCAACACCTTCACCTGAAATAATTGCCTTACTCAACTCGTCAAAAATAACTTCCACAGAATTTTTAGCCTCCGTACGAGATATATTACAAGTATTTGAGATTGACTCAATAAGGTCTGTCTTTTTCACAAATTCCTCAAAGAATAAGCCGTTGCACGACGTACAGCGGCTTATCTATTTATTTATTACTTATCTTTTGCTTGTTTCAGCAAATCACCTAAAGTTGAGCTGCCAGTTTTGCTCGACTTCGCATTGTAATCATCCATTGCTGCTTTTTCTTCAACTGAATCTTTTGCTTTAATGCTCAGTGCAATTTTTCTCGTTCTTCTGTCGATTTGCGTAATCACAACTTCCAGTTCTGCACCATGTTTAATCACTGTTGATGCATCTTCAATGCGATCTTGTGAGATTTCAGAAACACGTAAGTAACCAGTAATGCCTTCAGCAAGCTCTATAACTGCGCCTCTTACATCTACCTCTACAGCAGTGCCTTTGACAATTGAACCTTTGCCATTAGCATTGGCATACTGAGAGAAATCATCTTCAGTTAATTGCTTAATTCCTAGAGAAATACGCTCTTTTTCGGTATCAATGTTTAGAATTACAACGTCTAGCTCTTGGCCTTTTGAGTAATTAGAAACGATTTGATTTGCTGACTGCTTCTCCCATGAAATGTCGGCTAAGTGTATTAAGCCATCAATACCACCCGGAAGACCAACAAATAAACCAAAGTCAGTGATTGACTTAACCACTACATTAATCTTACCGCCTTTAGTGAAATTACCTTCAAAAGCTTCCCATGGGTTCTCTTGAGCTTGCTTCATGCTTAGAGAAATACGGTGCTTAGATTCTTGAACATCTAATACAACCACTTCAACTTCTTGACCTAATTTAACAAACTTAGAAGGTCTGGCATTAGCATTCGTCCAATCCATTTCACTTACGTGAACAAGACCTTCAACACCCTCTTCAATACGTACAAACGCTCCGTAGTCAGTTAGATTAGAAACTTCACCAGTCACTTTCTTACCAATTGGAAGACGCTCTGAAATGTTGTCCCAAGGACTCGGTGTTAGTTGCTTCAGACCAAGAGAAACACGCATCTTTTCTTTATCGTAATTCAATACTTTAACGGTAATTTTGTCACCAATTGAAAGTTTTTCGGATGGGTGGTTAACACGCTGCCATGAAATGTCAGTAATGTGAAGTAGACCATCAATACCACCCAAGTCAACAAAGGCGCCATAATCTGCAAGGTTCTTAACGATACCATCAATCTCTTTACCTTCTTCAAGTGTTTCAAGAAGTGCTTCTCTGTCAGCAGAGTGCACCTCTTGCATCACCGCTTTTCTTGAGATAACAATATTGTTTCTAACTTCATCCATCTTGATAACAATGGCTTCAATTTCTTGACCTTGTAAATAATCAAAGTCTTTAACAGGTCTAACGTCTACCAATGAGCCTGGTAGGAATGCTTTAATAACGCCGATATCAACTGTAAGGCCGCCTTTTACAGAGCCTGTTACAACACCAGTAACTACTTCCTTAGAATTCATTGCAGCTTCGAGCTCTTGCCACATTTTAATGCGCTTCGCTTTCTCGCGAGAAAGAAGCGTGTGACCAAGACCATCATCGATGGACTCAAGAGCCACTTCGACAACATCGCCTTCGGAGATTTCAAGTTCGCCATGTGCGTCTTTAAACTGGTTTAGAGAAATAAAGCCTTCAGACTTGAGGCCAACATTAATAACCGCTTTCTCGCGGTTCATGCTGACTACTGTGCCCATTATTAATGCGCCGACTTTAACGTTTTGTTGAGTTTCGCTATTTTCAAATAGCTCGGAAAATGATTCTGACATATTATATTTGTGATGTTGACCGGTAATTATTAAGCTTTTACGGTTTGCGCCTAATGCCTATCGGGTTGGTTAATCAAGAAGTTTGACCGCTCAAACTTCAATTAGCGCCATTACTCTTGCAATGACTTCATCAATCGTAAGACAAGTTGTGTCAATGATTAATGCATCTTCGGCAGGCTTTAAAGGAGAGTGTTTGCGACTAGCATCGCGCTCATCTCTTTTTTTAACCTCTGCCAAAATCTGCGAAATGTTACCAGCATTGGCGCTATTTTGCAACTGTTTTAGACGCCTCTGAGCGCGCTCGTCGGCACTTGCAGTCAAATAAATTTTGTAGGAGGCGTGGGGAAAAACAACAGTACCCATATCTCTACCATCGGCAACTAAGCCCGGTGTTTGCTCGAATTGTTGCTGTTTTTTTAACAGTGCCGCCCTCAGCGGTGCAATAACAGCAAGTTGTGAGGCCAACTCTGCCGTTTGTTCGGTACGAAGCTCTTTGGATACTTCTATCCCATCTAGGTAAACATTCAGTAATTCTTGACCTTCAACAGATTCAAATTTCAAGTCCAGTTTTTCAGCAAGCCCAACCAAGTCCAGTTCATCATCAAAACGGATGTTTCGACTTTGGGCGGCGAGCGCAAAGCCACGATAAATGGCGCCAGAATCAAGCAGATGCCAGCCCATTTTGTCAGCTACGATACGCGCAACACTCCCTTTACCAACGCCGCTTGGGCCATCAAGGGTTAATACAGGAACACTTACCAAGTTACTCCGGCCTCATGTGCGGGAATAAAAGCACATCCCTAATTGACGGAGAGTCGGTAAACAACATCACCAAACGGTCAATACCAATACCCTCTCCTGCTGTTGGTGGCATGCCGTATTCCAAAGCACGAATATAGTCAGCGTCATAGTGCATCGCTTCATCATCGCCCGCATCTTTCTCACTCACTTGGTCTTGGAATCGTTGCGCTTGGTCTTCGGCGTCATTTAGCTCTGAGAAGCCGTTGGCAATTTCACGACCACCAATAAATAATTCAAAGCGATCAGTAATGAAAGGATTGTCGTCATTGCGTCTGGCTAATGGCGACACTTCTGTTGGATACTCAGTAATAAAAGTAGGCTGAATGAGCTTCTCTTCCACAGTGGATTCAAAAATTTCAATTTGAATTTTGCCTAATCCCCAGTTGTCCTTAATGTGGATACCCAGTTTTTCAGCTGTGTCTTTGGCGTTACCTTCTTGCAAGTCCTCAATTTTTAATGCTGGGTTGTAGTGCAATATTGAATCAGCCACACTAAGTCGTTTGAACGGTTTCGAGAAGTCAAAATCATCGCCTTGATAATGAATATTGGTAGAGCCACAAACATCTGTCGCAATGCCTCTGAATAGGGTTTCAGTTAAGTCCATCAAGTCATGATAAGTAGCGTAAGCTTGATAAAACTCAATCATTGTAAACTCAGGATTATGGCGAGTCGACAGACCTTCATTCCTGAAATTACGATTGATTTCAAATACTCTATCCATGCCACCCACAATCAAACGCTTAAGATAAAGTTCCGGCGCAATGCGTAGGAATAAATCCATATCCAAAGCATTGTGATGAGTGACGAATGGTTTTGCCATTGCGCCGCCCGGGATGACTTGCATCATCGGCGTTTCAACTTCCAAGTAATCATGCTCAATAAAAAAGTTACGAATATAGGCAACAATTGCACTGCGACGTTTAAAGACGTCCCTCGAAGTCTCGTTCATAATGAGGTCAACATAACGCTGACGGTAGATCGTCTCTTGGTCTGAGAGACCGTGAAATTTTTCCGGCAAAGGTCTCAGAGATTTAGTCAGTAGACGAATGCAACTTACTCTAATAGAGAGCTCGCCCGTTTTGGTCTTGAATAAAGTGCCGCTGGCGCCAATAATATCACCTATGTCCCACTTTTTAAACTGTTCATTATAAAAACCCTCTACCAATTCGTCACGAGTAACAAACAGCTGAATTTGTCCTGTTGAATCTTGTAATTGTGCAAAGCTGGCCTTACCCATCACACGCTTAAGCATCATTCGCCCTGCAACACACACCTCTATAGTTTGCTCGTCTAAATTTTCTTTGGTTAAAGAGTTGTATGCTTCAACAAGATTTTTTGCAGAATCTTGAGGCTTGAAATCATTAACAAAAGGATTACCCTGTTCGCGCAATGTTGCTAATTTGGATTTTCTTTCTGCAATCAATCTGTTGTCGTCTTGTTCGTTCACTTTTATTCTTGTTCCTCTAATTCTGCTTGTGCCAAGGCTTTTGCCTTTGTTAAATCTTTCTCTGCCAAATCATCTTTACCGAGTTGCTTATAAATCGTTCCACGGTTGTAATAGGCTTGATAAAAATCCTTATCGAGCTCAAGCGCCTTACTCAAATCCCTGATAGCTAATTTTTCTTTGGTTATTTTAATGTATGCATTGCCACGATTATAGTAAGCTGCAATGTATTTGTTATCAATCGCTAATGCTTTTGTGTAATTGTCAACTGCTTCAGCATTCTTATTCAAACGGTCATAGCAATTGCCAAGGTTGTTATAAGCACCGGCATCCTTGTTATTCAAATCAAGAGCGCTTTCAAAATACCCAATTGCCTCTTCAAAGCTCTCTTTCTCTTGAGCTAAATACGCCAAACAAAAATAGGCTTCGGCGCTGTTAGGGTTGGTTGTGATTGCGTTAACCATGCTTTCATGTGCTAAATCGTTATTACCTTGCTGTTGATGAAGGCGCCCCAAATTAAGATGGGCATTTGCCTTGAGCTCATTATCACTTGCCGTATGATTGGCAAGCGCATTCCAAGACTGAATGGCCAAAGAAAGCTCACCCTGCTTTTGCTGGCTGTAAGCCCCAACTATTAAATCACTAAGCTCTTGATTTTCAGTCATTTTTATCACTCAGAAAATATTAAATTGATTGTTACTAAGGCCTCTCATAAAGAGCGTGTATTTTAGCCTGTGGGGCAATGAAGTGGTTTATTTTAATAAGCTTTTTGCCTTTTCCAAATCAACTTCCTCTTCACTTGTTTTGATCACATTTGATTTGGTTGAGCGAAATAATGCAACTAAGCCAACTAGAAAAAAAACAAAAGGTGCAAACCACAGTGCGTAAGTCGAGATATTGACAGGCGGCTTAAAGACAACAAAATCTCCAAAACGTTCAACCATAAAGGCATGAATCTCATCATCCGTTTTACCGCTGACAATTAGCTGCTGCACCTTCTGCCGAAGATCAAGAGCCAGAGACGCATTTGAACCACCGATGCTTTGGCCTTGACAAACAGGGCAACGAATTTCATCAATTAAATTTTGGTAGCGCTGCTCTTGCTCAACAGTTAAAAACTCTTTTGCATCAATGCTCTGTGCAGAAACAACCTGAATAAGCAATAAAAGAAGTGTAAATTGAATAAAATAACGCATTCAAGTAATTAGATACTCTCGTCTAAATAATTATTAAATCTGATAGCGATAATTTTAACGTATGCCACTTATCACCTTAGACAATATTTCCCTACGATTTGCTGAAAAGCCTATTCTTTGCGAGGTTAGTGCCACTATTCATAAAGGCGACAAAATCGCACTGATTGGACGCAATGGTGAGGGCAAGTCAAGCTTTATGAAAGTGCTGTCGGGTATTATTCAAGCAGATGATGGCAATCTAAAAATCAAAAATAGCACAACAATTAGCTACTTAGAACAATCGCCGCCCGACGATGACAACGACCAAACTTTATTCGAAATCGTTGCCCAAGGCTTGGGTGATATTGGCGAACTATTAGCCAAATATCAAACCTGCTTGAACAAAGGCAACATTGATGAAAGTGCAGCCTATCAAGATGAAATTGAACGAAAAGACGCTTGGCACTATTTGAACAAAATCGAGGTCATTCTTAATCGTTTTACTCTTGATTCAAAAGCAACACTTGAAACCCTTTCAGGAGGTTGGCGTCGACGCGTCATGCTTGCTAAGACACTAATCCAAGAGCCTGATTTGCTGTTACTTGACGAACCAACCAACCATATGGACATTACCGCCATTTTGGATTTGGAAAAAATGCTTAAAGACTTCCACGGTACTCTGATATTGATTAGCCATGACCGTTCTTTTGTGCAAGGTATTGCTAACAAAGTATTCGATTTAGATCGAGGTAATTTGTCAGTTTTTAACTGTGGCTATCTTGACTACATCAAACGTAAAGACAGTTTGCTAAACGCTGAAGATTTAGCCAATGTAAGATTCGACAAAAAACTTGCTCAAGAAGAAACCTGGATTCGCCAAGGCATCAAGGCGAGGCGAACAAGAAACGAAGGTCGTGTTAGGGCACTGCAAGAAATGCGCCAAACCTATATTAGCCGACGTAAGCAACAAGGAAAAGCCAAAATCCATACGCTTGAAGATGAGCAACGTGTTTCGAAGATTGTCTTCGAAGTTAAAAAAATCAGTTATCAAATTGGCGAGTTAGAGCTGGTCAAAGATTTTTCAACGCTTATTTTGAAAGGTGAAAAAATCGGCATTATCGGTGGCAACGGCTCAGGAAAATCCACCCTTATCCGACTTTTGCTTGGCGAACTCACCCCTGATAAAGGCAATATCCGCCGCTCAAAAACCATTGAACTCGCCTACTTTGATCAAATGAGGGAAATGCTTGAGCCCAACATGAAAGCAATGGATTTTGTTTCTGGCGGCCGAGATTATATTAATATCAATGGTAAAGACAAGCACGTTATCGGCTATTTACGTCAATTCTTATTCACTGGAAAACAAGCGATGGCGCCCATTCGAATGTTCTCAGGTGGCGAAAAAAATCGACTAATGCTCGCCAAAATATTATCTCAACCTGCAAACCTTTTAGTGCTCGACGAGCCAACCAACGATCTCGATGTGGAAACCCTAGAATTGCTAGAGGAGATGCTGGTTGATTACGCTGGTACGGTCATTCTTATTTCACACGATAGAACTTTTCTTAACAATATTGTCAGCTCAACCATCGTTATGGAGGGTGAGGCTGTTATTGAGCAATACATTGGTGGCTATGATGACTATCTTCGTCAACGCAGTGAACAATTAGAGCAAAAAAACAAGGCAAAAACAACAACGACAGTCGCCAATAAACCAAAAAAAGTACAAACTAAGCTCTCATATAAAGAACAACAGCAGTTAAATGAGCTTCCTAAAAAAATTGAGGACCTTGAAAACATCATTACTACTTCCCAAGAACAGCTATCAGACCCAACTTTTTATCAAAATCCAGACGCCCAAAATATAACCATTGAATTGAGTAAAATGGAGCTCGAATTAGAGCAGATGTACGACAAATGGAGTGAGCTGGACAATGGATAAAAACAAGATACCTTTGATTGTTGATCTGGATCACACTCTTATTGATACCGATCTTTTAATGGAATCATCCAAAGGCGTTCTTGGTAAATCCCCTTGGTTAATTTTTCATTATCTATACTGGCTTTCAAAGGGAAAAGGTTATTTGAAGGACCAATTGGTTAGGCGCTTTGAGATTAACATTGCAGAACTGCCTTTTAACGAAACAGTCATTGGCTATATTCAAAAGAAAAAGAAACTCGGTGTTACAGTCATATTAGCAACAGCGTCCCACAAAAACTACGCCTATGCTGTCGCCAAACATTTGAAAATTTTTGACGATGTGATGGCGAGTAATAAAGACTTTAACCTTTCAAGCCACAACAAAGCTGAAAAACTCATTCAGCGTTTTGGTGAAGATCAATTTGATTACATGGGGGATCACATGCGAGACTTGCCCGTATGGGAGGCTTCAAACCTTGCAATTATTGTCAACGCCACCAAGCGCATCATTAATAATACCGGTCATATAAAAACTTTCGTTCTATCAAAGAAAGGCGCTCCAACACCGCGCGTGAAGCCCCTCAAAAACCAGTAACAAGCAGCTCTAAAGAATAAAGTACCACAAAAACAGCAAAGGCGGCTAGAAGCCCAAAAAGCATGAGCCTATTAAAGGAAATTTGTTTTCCCAGAAAACGTCTATCCACAAACCAAATCACGTAGCTGACAATAAAAGCAATAAGAAGTAGTTTAAGAACGGGTGCCATTGAGTTAATATCCCTTATGTGTTTTAATTGGTGGAGTTTTACATTAGACCTATAGGGCCTCTATCATTATGCCCTGTAAAACAAATAAAATCCCACTTTTAAATTTAAAATAGTTTGTGCAAAACCCTCAAACACTCATTTGAAGCTTTCTAATATTTTAACTGCCAATTTCTCATTAATACCGCCCACTTTTTGTAATTCATCAAGGCTCGCTTTTTGAATTTCTTGCAGCCCACCAAAGTGGTTAAGTAGCGCTGTTCGTTTATTGGTGCCAATGCCTTTCACCGCCTCAAGCGGAGAGGTGTTGCGTTTTTTCGCTCTTTTCTGGCGATGATTTTTTATCGCAAAACGATGTGATTCATCGCGAATGTGATTAATTAACAGCAATGCAGGATCGTGTGGCGGCAAGTTGATGCGTTTTACCTTCTCATCTTCAATAACAATCAAGGTCTCTAGGCCCGCCTTTCTGCCCTCACCTTTAGCAATGCCAACAAGCTGCACTGTATCAATGCCAATCGAATCCATCACCATAATCGCTTGGTTGAGCTGACCCAGGCCACCATCAATAAAAACCACATCAGGTAGTGATTTGCCAGCTTGTATCAAACGCGAATATCGGCGAAACACAGCTTGGTTCATCGCAGCATAGTCATCCCCTGGAGTAATATTATTAATGTTAAATTGTCGATACTTAGCTGTTTTTGGTAGACCTTTTTCAAACACCACACAGGAGGCAGTTGTCGCTTCTCCCATGGTGTGGCTGATATCAAAGCATTCCATCCACTCTGGCAGCTCATCAAGGGCAAGCGTTTTTTGTAAAGATTCAAGCTGTATTTTTTTGGTAAAGCCAGACAACAAGCGCTGTTTGAGTGATTCTTTAGCGTTTAAGCTTGTAATCTCCAAAAAATGCTTTTTTTCGACGCCAGGGGACTGAATCAATTGAGTCGACAATGCGCTAGCAATGAGCTGCTTATCGATTAACTTATGACTAACAAGAATTTGCTTTGGTGTTTTCTTACCAAGATAATACAAAGGCAAAAAAGCGCTTAAAACAGTGCTGCAATCTTTTTCAGAGGTATGTTTTGGAAAAAAACTCTCTGAGCCTATTTGCTTTCCAGAACGTACAAACAATACTTCAACGCAATGTTTATTGGACTTTTCGACAACACAAACCACATCCATATCTGAAGAAAATTGGGACCCGTGTTGCTCCTGAATAGTACGTAGGCCAATTAATTGATCCCGATAATTAGCTGCCGATTCGAAGTCAAGATCAATAGAAGCTTTTGTCATTTTATCTGAAACATCGTTCAGCAACTTGGTGCCCTTTCCTTTTAAAAATTGTGCAACCATATCGACATCTTGCTTATACTTATGGTCAGGTACTTTGCCAACGCAAGGTGCACTACAAAGCCCTATTTGATACTCAAGACATGGCCTAGACCTTGCCCGATAAAAACTATTAGTGCACTGCCTTACTTTGAATATTTTTTTTAAATGCGCTAAGGCATCCCTCGCAACATAAGCAGAAGGATAAGGGCCAAAATACTGGTTGTCAGGAAGCTTCTTGCCGCGATGAAGACCAAGTCTTGGATGCCTATCTGCACTGATAAAAATGTAAGGATAACTCTTTGAATCTTTGAGCAAAATATTGTATTTAGGCTTATGCTGCTTGATAAGGTCATTTTCTAATAGCAATGCCTCGGTTTCTGTTTTGGTAATAATGACTTCAAAAGTATCAATCTTTCCTCTTAAGATACTCGTCTTATCGTGCGTTTTAGATTCAACAAAGTATTGCGAAACCCTTTTTTTTAAATTTTTTGCCTTGCCAACATAGATTATTTTTTGCTTACGATCAAGCATTTTATACACACCTGGGCTGACGCTCAAATGTTTCAATTTGTCACTTAATGTTTGGTCTGTCATTTCAATCAGAAATCATTTAAAAGATAGTAAAATAGCCCCAAATAGTAAAATAGCCCCAAAGTATTTATCTAATTCCATGAAAACACTTAGTAATATTTTAAAGGTATTCCTTTTCAACGTGATGTTTATCGGCACAGCATTTTCTGCAACTACCTGCCCTGCCCTATCCATTGACGAGAATTACGCCTCCCCAGCGACCCAGGCTGAGGTGGTCATAAATAATACTATTTGTGCATTAATGCAACTCAAAAAAGACGGTATATATACCCACCTCAATGTACTCAATATATCAAAAAAACAAATTATTCCATTTATTGACGTTGAATATATTACTGAACTGGCTCTCGCTGAATATTGGGCAAGACTTAAACCTGATGAGAGAAAGACGTTCGAAAAAAACCTAACCAAATCAATTATCGAAAATTATCTCAGTCTATTGTCTAGTTTTGACCAATTTGAAAACATCTCCATAGAAGTTGATAAAAATATCATTACCAATGACGACAAATCTGAAATAAAAATTTACATCTATATTGGCACCTTCAGAGAATCAACTACAATTAATCTTAAAATGATTCGCAAAAATAACCAGTGGCGTGTCTATGATCTTATTTTTCAAGCTTTCAGCATTCTTGAAATTGAAAAAATGGGCTATAGATCAAGAATTAAGCGCTTTGGTTTACACAATTTTCTTAAAAGAATTCAATAATGTATAAACTGGTTATTCAGGGTGGAACGCCTCTCAACGGAGACATTAAAGCGTCTGGTTCAAAAAATGCCGCTCTACCTATCTTTTTCTCTTCAATTCTTGCTGACGAACCCTTAAGGCTTTCCAACACGCCACAGTTGAGTGATATTTCAACAACGCTAAGGCTGTTGATGGATATGGGCGCTCATTTTATTTTGGAAGAAGACAGTTCAATTTATATTGACGCATCTAAGTTAACCAACTTGAGTGCAGATTATGACCTAGTTAAAACGATGCGCGCCTCAATTCTCGCCCTAGGACCTATGTTGGCAAAATACAAAGAGGCAAAAATCTCCCTCCCAGGAGGTTGTGCAATTGGTACTCGCCCAGTTGACTTACACTTAAAAGCGCTGGAAAAAATGGGAGCCAATATTGAAGTAAGAAATGGCTATATTTACGCCAGTACTAAAAAATTAGTGGGCTGTCAAATCAATTTTGACCTGGTATCGGTTACTGCAACTGAAAATGTGCTTATGGCTGCAACTCTGGCCGATGGGGTGACAATCATCAACAACGCTGCACAAGAACCAGAAGTGACTGACTTGGTTTATTGTTTACGAAAGATGGGTGCAAAAATATCCGGGGAAAATACATCAACACTCGTTGTTGAAGGCGTTGATCGGCTAAATGGCACTAAGTACAATATTTGCCCTGATAGAATAGAAGCAGGCACTTATTTAGTTGCTGCGGCAATTACTGGAGGCTGCATTACAGTAAAAAACATTCAGCCTGATGCAATGCGGGCAGTGATTGGTAAACTGATTGAGACGGGAGCTGATATTCAGACCAATGAAAATTCTATCAAACTGGACATGAAGGGAAGACGACCGAAAGCCGTTAGCCTAAGAACAAGTCCACACCCAAATTTTCCGACAGATATGCAAGCGCAATTTGTTGCGCTAAATTCGATTGCACAAGGCAGTTGCACAGTCACTGAAACCATTTTTGAAAATCGCTTTATGCATGTGCCAGAGTTATGTCGAATGGGCGCAGACCTAAAACTAGAAGGTAACACGGTTGTATGCAATGGAGTAAAATTCCTCTCTGGTGCGAATTTGATGGCAACTGACTTAAGGGCATCTGCCAGCCTTGTTTTGGCAGGACTTGCCGCCCAAGACGAAACCACCATCGAACGCGTTTATCATCTCGATCGTGGTTATGAATCGATTGAAGAAAAATTTAAAATGTTAGGCGCGAATATCGAACGTGTTCAGCATTAACCTTAACAACAAACATTATGCTAACAATCGCCCTTTCAAAAGGCAGAATTTTAGACCAAACACTCCCTCTCCTTGAGAAAGCAGGCCTTACGGTCTCTGCTGAAGAACTTAAAAGTAGAAAACTCATCCTTGATACCAATCTTGATGAGGTTAAAGTTATCATCATTAGGGCAAGTGATGTTCCTGTTTTTGTGCAGCACGGCGCTGCCGATATTGGTATTGCGGGTAAGGATGTTTTACTTGAGCATGGCGCTAATGGGCTTTTTGAATTGTTAGACCTTGGTATCGCAAAATGTCGCCTTATGGTCGCAGCAGAGCCTAGTCAAAACCTAAATCAAAACACTCTCAAAATTGCAACAAAATACATTAACTCCGCCAAAAAATACTTTCAATCAAAAGGTCAGCAGGTAGAGGTTATTAAACTTTCAGGCGCTATGGAGCTTGCCCCAATCGTTGGCCTAGCACACTGTATCGTAGATTTGGTAGACACTGGAAACACACTTAAGGCCAATGGCCTAGTCCCTCTTGATCACATTCAGGACATTAGTTCAAGACTGGTTGTTAATTCAGCTTCATTTAACACCAAGCACACAGAAATTAAGGACTGGCTAACTCGTATCGAGGCGAGCCTATGAGATCTTTGCATCAAGTGTTTTACAATTTGCTGATAACTAAAATGAATAAAAATAGGGTAAAAATTTGCATTTAATAGCCTTGGCTATTGATAAGAATTTTTGTGCTATTTTTAGCTTTTTTAGACTCAGCCCTTTGGGATAATGATTTTTTTTCATTTTCCATCGTTAAATTTCATCACCAGACAACAAGTAGAGTTTCAAAAATTATGCCTTGTAAAATATAAAAAACAATTCCGTTATCAAATTCAAAACATTTAATGTAAAGGTCTCACCCTATGATAAGCAAACTATCGTCTCAACAGCCTGATTTCGATGAAAAGTTATCCGCTCTACAGGCTTGGGAAATTGTCTCAAATAATGAAGTAGCATCCACTGTTAATAGCATTATTTCGTCAATCAGAGCTGATGGCGACAAAGCCTTAATTAATTATTCCATTCAATTTGACGGTGTTAAGGCAACATCGATGGCCGACCTAACAATTAGCCAAAACGAGCTAAAAAAAGCCTTTGACACGCTAGCTAATGAAGAAAAGAAAGCATTAAGTACAGCAGCTGAAAGAGTTAAAAACTATCACCAAAAACAAACTCAGCAAACTTGGACATTTACCGAAGACGACGGCACAATGCTGGGGCAGAAAATCACACCTATAGATAGAGTTGGTCTGTACGTTCCTGGCGGTAAAGCGGCTTACCCTTCCTCAGTACTAATGAATGCAATACCAGCAAAAGTTGCAGGTGTTGGAGAGCTCATCATGGTAGTACCAACACCCGGCGGTAAAGTTAATCAGCTGGTACTCGCTGCTGCCCACATTGCAGGCGTTAACCAAGTTTTTACTGTCGGTGGCGCACAAGCGATTGCAGCACTTGCTTACGGCACCGAGAGTGTACCAAAAGTGGATAAAATTGTTGGACCTGGCAACATCTATGTTGCTACTGCTAAACGAGCCGTTTTCGGCCAAGTTGGCATCGACATGATTGCTGGCCCTTCTGAGATACTAATTATTTGTGACGGCAATACCGATCCCGATTGGATCGCAATGGATTTATTCTCACAGGCAGAGCACGATGAAGACGCACAATCCATCCTACTTTGCCCTAGCCAATCATTTATCGATCAAGTTGAAGAAAGTATTAAGAGACTATTGCCAACTATGGATAGACAAGATATTATCCGCACAGCTTTAAAAGACCGAGGCGCACTGATTCATACTCAAGACTTAGCAGAATCTGTACAAATCTCTAACACCATCGCACCCGAACACTTAGAGCTGTCAGTTGAAAACCCTGAGTCTTTGCTCGATGGCATCACGCACGCCGGTGCTATTTTTATGGGTAAATTTACCTGTGAAGCACTTGGCGATTATTGCGCAGGTCCAAACCATGTACTACCAACTTCCGGTACTGCACGTTTCTCTTCGCCTCTAGGTGTTTATGATTTTCAAAAGAAATCCAGCTTGATTATGGTGTCAAGTAAAGGCGCAAATTCCTTAGGGAAAATCGCCGCCACGCTCGCTGATGGCGAAGGTCTCCAAGCCCACGCTGAATCGGCAAGGTATCGACTCGATAACTAGCCATTTTCAAAATTTCCGAAATTTTTTCGAAAGTCCTATTAAAGCAATATTTTTGAAATAAAAACCACCAAAATTGGTTGTTTTTGGCTCTAGAAAGGTATTTTTTAAGGTTTTAAATGAAGGCCTTGCCTTCATAAAGGCTGTATTGATGATCGTTTCGAGGAGGTGAATTGCCGAAAGGCAAGAGAAGCTGCCCTGGGGTATTATTTCTGATATTTTGGATAAAGCCTTTTCTCAATTATCAAAGACTTTCGAATAAGGGTTTTATCCATTTAGATATTCTCAATAGCAGTTTGCATGCGCTGGAGCGCTCGATCTATATTGTCAATCGAGTTGGCGTAAGAAAGGCGTAAATAACCCTCGCCGTATTTTCCGAAGGCACTTCCCGATAAAAGCGCTACGCTGGCTTCATGAAGGAAATAATTTTCTAATGCGTTCGACTTCATCCCTAACTCGGAAACATTAGGGAAAACATAAAAAGCCCCTTTTGGCATAACGCAGCTAATACCGGGCAATTTATTGAGGCCGGCAACGATAAAGTCACGGCGTTGTCTAAAAGTTTCGACCATTGCGTCTGCCTCTTTCATTTGGCCCTGTAGCGCAGCAACACCAGCATATTGGGTAAAAGTAGCAGTACAAGAATTGCTGTTAACCATTAATCGTTCAACTTTACTGGCTAACTCACTGGGCATTACCCCGTAACCAAGGCGCCAGCCAGTCATGGCGTAGGTTTTGGAAAAACCATCCAATAGAATGGTGCGTTGTTTCATATCTGGTAAAGAGTAAACGCTATGGTGTACACAATCATCAAAGAGGATATTCTTGTAGACCTCGTCAGTTAACACCATAATATTGTTTTCTTTAGCGACTTTTGCCACAAGCTCAACATCAGATTTAGATAAAACACCACCCGTTGGGTTGTGAGGTGAATTAAGGATAATTAAACGTGTCCGCTCATTAATAAGTGAGCAAAATTCATTGTGATCGAAACTGAAATCATTTTGTTCTCGCAGCGGTAAAGGTACGGCCTTGGCACCGACAAAACTGATCATTGATTCATAAATAGGGAAACCAGGATCGGGGTAAATCACCTCATCACCAGCTTCAATCATAGCCAATATGACAAAAAATAGTATAGGCTTTGCCCCCGGTGTTACAACAATGTTGTGCAAACTCGGAGCCACCCCTCGGCGTGAGACAACTTCTTTAACAATTGCTTCTTTTAAAGGCAGAATGCCGCTTGAGGCACAATAATGCGTTTGACCACCACGCAATGCAGCAACTCCCGCCTCTATAATGTGCTTTGGTGTGGGGAAATCAGGCTCACCAATCTGTAGGTAGATCATGTCTTTGCCTTGAGCTTCTAGAGCTTTTGCCTTGGCCATCACTTCAAAGGCGGTTTCAGTGCCTAGTAAAGACATTCTTTTGGCAAACTTCATGTGATCAATCTTAAGGTTTTGAGCTAAATAGTTTAGTGCAGAATTTAAGTTTTACGCTTGCGATGATAGGCCAACAAGTTAGTAATTTCAAAAACAATGGTTGCCGCAGCCAAAGAAGTTAATTCCGCATGATCATAAGCTGGGGCAACTTCTACAACATCTGCTGAAATAATATTTAACCCTGCCAAACCTCGCAAAACGCAGACGAGCTCACGAGTTGACATGCCAGCAATTTCAGGGGTACCTGTGCCGGGTGCATGAGCGGGATCTAACACATCAATATCAATTGATAAATACATTGGATGGTCTCCAATCCGGTCTCTAATGCGTTTCACAACATGATCAACACCCTTGTCTTGGAACTCATCACAATGAATGACTTTAAAACCTAATTCTTCGTCATTTTTTAGATCATCTCTGCTATACAAAGGTCCTCGAATGCCAACGTGCATTGAGGCGCTTTCTAAGAATAGTTTTTCCTCGGCTGCTCTACGGAACGGTGTACCGTGAGTATAGGGCGCGCCATAATAGGTATCCCACGTGTCTAAATGCGCATCAAAATGAACAAGGGCAACCGGTCCATGATAATGATTAACGGCACGAAGCAGTGGCAAAGCAATCGTATGGTCTCCACCCAGACTAATGATTGTGTCTACTTTGCCCAACAAGTCTGTAGCTGCGGTTTGAATTTCGACGACGGCTTTTTCAATATTGTAGGGATTGCAAGCAATATCTCCAGCATCAGCCACTTGTTGCTCAGCAAAGGGCTCGGTGTCATAAGCGGGATGATACTGAGTACGTAGATGTCTTGAAGCTTGCCGGATAGCCTGTGGCCCAAATCTAGCGCCAGGCCGATAACTTGTTCCTGCATCAAATGGAATACCAACGATGGCCACATCACAATGTGAGACGTCACGCAGTTCAGGCAATCTGGCAAAGGTGGAAGGACCGGCAAAACGTGGTACGACAGTACCACTGATAGGTTGAATAGGTGTGTTATCTGGATCACTCATGTTTTCTCCTTAGGACTTATAGATTATCTGGTACTGCCTGATAATAGCCATTTTCCTCAATAATTTTGATGGGTATATCAAACAACCTTGATAGTTTATCACTTGTTAGGAGACTTTTTTTGGTGTCATCCTCTACAATTTTCCCCTCTTTTAAAAAAATCACTCGCTCAACTTCCGGCGGAATTTCATGAATATGGTGGGTCACAAGGATTAGCCTTTTACCCATGCTCATCAATCCTCTAACCGTTTCTAAGTATTGAAAACAGGCACTAATATCAAGCCCACTAGTAGGCTCATCCAATACCAACACCTCAGGATTATGCACTAAAGCACGACCAAGGAGAAATCGACGCTGCTCACCCGTTGACATCAATGAGAAAGACCTATCCAGTAGATGTTCAATACCCAACTGCTCTGCAATTCGCTGCGCACGTTTGATTTTTACTTTGTCAAAAACTTGATGTTGCCAAATACCATCACTGGCATAAAAACCGGATAAGAGCACGTACAAACCGATAGTATCTCCGGAGTAGTTCTGCTGCAATGAGTGAGAAACAATGCCAAGACGTGAGCGTAGTTCTTGTACGTTCCAACGCTCTTTACCGAATAGTTTAACGTAACTATCGCTAGCAACGACAGGGTAGAAATCACGATTAATTAATTTTAATAAGGTGGTTTTACCAGCGCCATTGGGACCTAGTATTGCAGTGTTATATGCGCTGTTGATCTCAAGGTTTAAACGATTAAAAACCTTTGTTCTTCCTTGAAACAAAGTGGCATTTTTGATTTCAATAATGTTTTGCATTAGTAGAGACCTTTGTATAAATAATTTTATAATTTGCTGAGTGGTAAAAATGAATAAAAAATGTGTAAAAATTTGAAATTAATAGCAATAGCTATTGATGAGATTTTTTCTGTATTTTTTAACTTTTTTAGTCTCAGCCCTTTGGGATAGGGGATTTTTTCCATTTTCATGCGTTAATTTATATCGCTAGACAACAAGTAGAGTTTCTAAAAATATGCCTTCTAAAATAAAAAAAATCCCACTATCAAATCTAAAATTATTTATGCAAAGATCTCAAATAGACTGAATAATCGTTTTTATCTATTATAAGCCAATAAGCGACTCAAATAAAATCGTTAAAATTTCACTCAAAAACTATCCGTTGGGCTGGAGTTTTTATTACAAACAAAGCTCAAGGAGTGTTGTCGTTGAGGCTATTCCTTTCAAATACTCTACGATACTCACAGGCTGCTACTCTATCTGCAGAGATGTCGATTAGCTCAATTTCATCAAGCGAACACCACGATAAAGATTCAGCCTCGTTGTTTTGAATTTCTCCTGACCACTGAAGAATCGCGAAATAGTGGATTTTTTGAAACTCCTCCGATGGGTGAAACAAAGTGCAAACATAATGATAATTAATAGGCTTAATGCCAAGCTCTTCATCTAATTCTCGCAATAAGGCTTGCTCAATAGACTCGCTCTTTTCACAATGCCCTCCCGGAATTGCCATCATTCCAGGATCGCCTTTTTTTGTTAACTTTCTCTTTTCAATGAGTATTTCACCATCTCGTACTAAAATAAACGAAACACACTCAAATATCTTCATCAAGCACTGCCCAATCTCTTAAATGATAATTTTGGCATTAACTGAGACAAAAGCATGCCTGCTAACATTAACCCACAGCCAAGCAATCCCCTAGCGGGAAGTTGTTCATCAAGTAATAGCCAACCTCCCAATAATGCGAACGCGCCCTCAAGACTGAGAATAATAGCCGCATGGGATGAGTGCGCATGTTGCTGAGCAACCACTTGCAGAGTGTAGGCTACACCTGTTGACATAACACCAGCGTAAAGTAGTGGAATTGCAGTGGCAACAATCATTGCCCAGGTTATTAACTCCAGTGAAATTGCTACAACCAAACTCAAAACAGCTGCCACAAAGAACTGAATAATAGAGAGCTTAATGGGGTCCATTTTTTTGGCTAAAAAACCAATAATCAATACATGGCCTGCAAAGAACACGGCGCAAACCAACTCGAGCAAATCTCCTTTCAACTCAACAGAGTCATCGAAGTTAAGACTAAGGCCATCGGAAAAACTGAGTAGGTAAAGACCCACAAGCGCCATGGTGGCACCCATCCATGTCCCAGAGCCTGTTCTTTGACCAAAAAACAGACCAATTAAAGGCACAAAGAAAATATAGAGTCCAGTAATAAAGCCAGCCTTGCCTGCTGTGGTGTATTGGATGCCTACTTGCTGGAACGCGGCACCACCAAACAAAAGAATTCCTGCCAAAGAGCCGGCAATCAACAACTTTTTCGTAGAAGTGGGCGCTTTGTCTGATTTTTTCGGTTTTTTCGAAAAAAACCAAACGACCGGCGCTAAGGCCAATACACCAATAAAAAATCTAATGGCATTGAAAAAATGCGGCCCCATGGTTTCCATTCCAACGCGTTGAGCGACAAATGCAAAGCCCCAAATGGCGGCGGCGATAAGCATGAGTATATCTGCTCTAATTGCTTGTGTTTTCATCAAAATCGGAGGAGTTGTTTGCTAAATAATTGCGGGCCATTTTACTCGCAATATTCTCTTTCTGAACGGGCACGTTCAATAATACGTATAGCTGACAAAAGTTCACCTCTCTTACTATAAGCCGTTCGAATGTGTCGCATACCTGAGGTTGAATCAAATTCGCGTCGAGCATGCAATATGCGCCTATTGTCGACAACAGCAACATCGCCCTTTATCAATTTTTGCTGCAGCTGAAAAAATAGGCAATTGCTCTTCAAGGCTTCGATCCCAAGTTTCAACCTCCTACCGATCAACGGGTCTAGCACCATTGAAATAATCAGTTATTGATGCATCTTCCAATGGATAATCCATTGCATAAAACTCAAAGTCAGGGGTTGCTATTTGCACTTTTTTCATCCTTACCCTCGCATAATTACACCAATTGGTTAAAGCTTATAGTCAGACTCATGCCTTTCAACCATTCTCATCCATCCATCCCATTCCATTGAGCCATCATAATGGTACTCTGTTGAGGTGCGCATATCTTCCCAGGTCGCCTTCGCTTCTTCATCAGGGATAACCAACAAAGGCTCACCACAACTCATGGCCGCCGCTTGAGCGTCACAAGCTTGTGAAAGGTAAAAAGCTAAAAAGAAAGCTTCGGCTGGATCTTTGCCAATGCTATAAAAACCGTGGTTGTGAGCAATAATAACCTGATTGCCTTCAAAAGCTTTGGCAAATTTAGAGCGAAAATTCTCATCCTCATTAAAAATATAAGGCCAGTAGTTCAGTCTAGGAATGATGTAGAGCGCTGCCTGTGTCACCGGCAATAAGCCACATTGCAACATAGATATTGTCAGTACAGCTTTAGAGTGTGCGTGAATCATACAATTGATTTCCGCTCGACTTTCAAAAATTGGCACACATAAATTGAGTATGCCCGCATTCAGACCGCTCAGTTTTCCTTGTATTAGTTGCTCACCAGAATGCACATCCACACCTTCAAAATCACATCGCAGCAACTCACTTGCTTTAACGTCACCAAAAAAAGAGCCCAGCCGATGGGTTAAAAAGTGATTTGGATTGTCTGAGCAACGCAGCATCAACGCTTGATTAGCCGCATCCGTCATCCGATGTATTGTCATTAAGCGGTACAGTGCTGCCAATTTAAGCCGATCTTCCCACTCGCTCTCACTATAACTATAACTATGTTTTGTCATAATAACACCTCAAGCTTAAAAAATAAATGCCGCTGGATCTTTCGATTCAGCAGCATTGTATTTGCAATTGAATACTGTTGTCAAGTGATATATTGAAGTGCTTGGTCAATTATTAAGGGCGTACACTATATTCAATGATATCGCTGAAATTTAAACAGCACACACTTCATACCACCGCCAAAAACGTTCGGCACTTAAATAACCGAGAACATCTTATCTAACATACTGCTGGAGGACTACAATCTTACCGAACAACTGTTATCGAGATATCAAAACTAAGAATTTTTTGCTAATTTCGTGCTATACAAAGCGTGAAAAAACAAGGCAACAATAACAATCGAACCGCCAACCAAAGCACTACTTGAAGGTACTTCGTTAATAGCGATCCAAGCAATCAAAGTACCCAAAACAGTTTCCAGCGGCATAATCATCCCGACTTCAGCTGCTGGAATATAGCGCGGTGCCATAACAATCAAAGAAAAGGATATTGACAAAATAAAACCCGTTGCAACAATGTAGATCATGGCGTTAGTTGTTAGGGTTAAAGAATCTGCAAATACAAGTGCAATTGCTGCTGCCACTACACCTCCCACAATGTTTGTTGGAATCATGTCAATATTTTTGTATTTGCGCGTGAGGGTAAAAGTAACCCCCATCATAATCGAGGTGATCAATGCATAAATATCCCCTTTAAAACTTGAACCGCCAAAACTCTCACTCATAACAATATAAATACCGATAAAAACAATTGCCATTGCCATGAAAGTCACAAAACTGACTTTTTCTTTAAGCATAATCCAAGCGATAATCGCAATCATAACTGGTGAAGTACTAATAATAACAAGCGTGTTGGCAATCGATGTGTACTCAATTGCAAATAAAAATGTGCCGGCAGCTATTCCAGCTAAAAAACCTATCAACAGTCCACCCTTGCCAATTTTTCGACAGACATTCATTGCTTGAGAACCGTGCATCATCCAAACAATGATGCTAACACCAATCGCGTAGGAAAGGCCACGCCAGAACAAAAGTGCCCAACCATCAGAATCCGCCAAACGTATCAATACCGCATCCGGGCTTAAAATAATTACCCCCAAAACGGTAATTAAAATTCCTTTTAAATGTTGTGACATAGGTTTGATATTAAAGACTTCTAAAGAATAAAGAAAAGTGTTATTGGTAATACAATTAAGCTACCCATATTACCCATCATAACAATGGTTGCAACGGTTTTTGGTTGTTGCTGGTATTTCTCAGCCATCATATGGTTAAGCACCGCTGGTGGCAAGACGCTGAACAAGATAATTTGCTGATAATGCAGGCCTTCGAACTCAAACACACTAACCATTATTAGTGCAATAATTAAGCCAGATAAAGGGCATAACACTGCACCCAAAACACCCAGTTTCCAATCATCAAAATTGACACCGATTAAGCGCACCCCCAAAGTAAACAGAAGCAAAGGGATGGCGGCTTGGCCTAATAAATCCAGTGTTTTAATGGCTGGAATCCACAGCTCAAAACCGATAAAATTAACCGATAAACCAGCCACTGTAGCCAACAATACTGGCGACTTAAGTGTCGACCACAACTTGAAGCGATGAGACAACAATGATGCGCCCAGAGTGAAATGCAAAAGCATTTCAATTGCAAAAAGAACCACTGCTGCACCAAGAGCTACTTCTCCGAAAGCCAGCACTGCAATTGGCAAACCAATATTGCCAGTGTTGTTAAACATCATTGGCGGCACAAAAGTTTTAATGTTAATCCCCAATACCTTTGCAACAAGCCAAGCAATACACCCAGAGCCAAGAATAACCAATGCGGCTGATATTGCTAATTCTTGGTAATTTTGTAGGTGAAAGGACTGCCTTGATAATACGGAAAACATCAAAGCCGGAAGGAAAATACTGATGTTGATAGTGTTGGCAGAGTCCATATTGGGTTGATACTTAGCCGCGTAAAAATAGCCCGCCAAGACAATAGTAACCACTGGAAAAATAATGCCGAAAATTTGATAAATCATTGATAAATACTGATCAATAAAGACCTAATTTTATCAGCCGATATGCAGAGACTGCTAAAAATTCTGGCAAAAAAAAATCCCTCGGCATTGCGAGGGATTTTTCATTTTAATTAACTTCGAGTCTCTTAGATTGCAGTGTACAACACGTCGTTCTTTTCTGTCAAAACACGCAACTTTGAAAAATGACGAAGCGCGAAGTAAGAGCCAAAAACAATGCCGGACCACATCATGTCGCCAGCAATGGTGTTTTGGAAGAACGGAATTGCCATTGTGTAGCAAAGCACTAAACCGGCCCATGTTTTTTCATACATCGGCGAGAAAACCCATACTGCAAAGTTCGTTGCAACAAAGAATACCGTTGAACTCGCAAGTGCAGCGCCAGCAATTCTTAAAACACCCAATTTCTTTTGCAAAAAGCCTCTAAAGACAATTGGAAATAACAAAGCTAAATAGACAACCATCATTGATTTTGAGGCAAACCAGTCAGGCGAAAGATAACCAAAAGCAAAATAGTCGGTTAAAAGCATTACTGCAACAACCGCAACAACCGCCATATATTTTTTCATAAAGATAAAACCGGCAAACAGTGCAATCGCAGCCATTGGTGTGAAATTCGGTGGATGTGGTAATAATCGACCAGCAACACCTAAGGCAATTAACACCGCCAAAATAACTAGATAGGTAAAACCTGAATTTAACTTGTGCTCTTGTGTACTCATAATAACTCCCTCCCTTAATTTATTAGATTGCTCAATATTACGCTAGAATGCAGTAAGAATCAAGCGAATAAATGTGTCAGCATCAAGGATAACATCTTGTGCGCCAACCATTGACATCTGGCCATTGACAAATAGAGCCCAATATGTGTTTCCAACTGCTTCAACACCAGCAAGAGAAACAATCATCGGCCCCCAGTCTGTGTCTTTGGTTTGCATAGCAACCAATTGGCTAATAGCTTCAATTGCATTAATACCAGCTTTAACTTGCTTAATTGCTGTCACTGTCACTTCATCACCATTAGTCACCACCAATGTAAATTGAACAGTATCTGAAGCAGCTGCCTCTTCGGCTGCAAAGGCTGGTTGAATTGAAAATAGACCGATTAATAGAATTACCAACAGGCGCATTTTAAGCTTCATTTTTTCTCCTTTAAGCAATGGAATGAATTACTACCAACAACCGTTTGCTGATTTCGAAAATTTTATATTAATAATTCCAAAAAGTAATGTTTCAAAAATGATTTATTTGAATCTTTAAGATTGAATTTTTTGTTACTTAATAATGCAGCAAAACTAAAAAGGAAATTTCTTAGTGCCTAAGCCTGGCATTCCACCACCCATTTTTGAAAAATCAGGCATGCCACCTTCACCCTGCATTTGACTCATTTGTTTCATCATTTTTTTCATCTTACCGCCGCCCATTTTTTTCATGCCTTTTTGCATTTTCTCAAACTGCTTTAACAGCTTGTTAACTTGCTGAACATTAGTACCAGAACCGTTTGCGATGCGTTGCTTACGAGAACCTTTAATCAAATTAATGTGTGTTCTTTCTTTAGGTGTCATTGAGTTAATAATAGCAACCATGTGAGCACTCTCACCATCGCCAATCACTTGATTTTTTATACTTTGTGGTAAATTACCCATCCCTGGTAACTTATCCATTAAAGCACCCATACCACCCATCTGTTGCATTTGAGTGAGTTGGTCACGCATATCGCTAAGATCAAAACGACCTTTGATGATTTTTTGCGCACTCTTCATTGCTTTCTTCTGATCAACCTTGCGGGATATCTCCTCGACCAAAGAAAGCACATCGCCCATGCCAAGCAATCGCGAGACAATTCGATCTGGATGGAATGGTTCAAGCGCATCGGTTTTTTCACCTACACCCAAGAACTTAATCGGTTTGCCAGTAATATGTCTAACAGAGAGCGCCGCACCGCCGCGCGCATCACCATCGGTTTTTGTCAAAATAATGCCCGTCAGCGGTAATGCATCAGCAAAAGCCTTTGCCGTATGAGCGGCATCCTGACCTGTCATAGAGTCAACAACAAACAGGGTTTCAATTGGATTGACTTTTTGCTGCAAAGCCTGAATTTCAGCCATCATTTGCTCGTCAATATGCAAACGACCGGCAGTGTCTACCAATAACACATCATGGAATTGTCTTTGCGCGTGTTTTTTCGCCTCAGCAACAATTTTCTCTGGTTTGTCACTAATACTAGACGGAAAGAAATCTACCTCAACTTGTTCGGCAAGAATTTTAAGCTGCTCAATCGCAGCCGGTCGGTAGACGTCGGCACTAACAACCAATACTTTTTTCTTTTCACGCTCCTTTAAAAAGAGCGCAAGTTTTGCAATAGAGGTTGTTTTACCCGCGCCTTGCAGGCCGGCAACCATAACCACTGCAGGTGCCTGAGTCGCTAGGTTGAGGGGTTCGTTCTCACCACCAATAATCTGAGTAAGTTCAGATTCAACCAGTTTGATAAAAGCTTGTGATGGTGTTAAGCCTTCGCCAACTTTTAAGCCAAGCGCTTTTATTTGTACTTGATCAATAAAGGTCTTGATAACCTCCAGGGCAACATCAGCCTCTAATAATGAGCGTCTAACTTCACGAATTGCGTCTTTAATATTATCTTCAGAAAGCTTGCTTTTACCCTGTAAAGCCTTGAAACTATTAGAAAGACGATCGCTTAAATTATCAAACATTATGTTCTTATTGGACAAAATATCGTATTATATAGCTTTTGCATTATTGATAGTAATTGATGCCCTTTTTGATCATCATTCCCTTTGTTGCCTATCTACTTGTAGCGCTACTTTTAACGCGTTACTTTACCCAAGATAGTGGAACGCATCAACACAAAACACTGGCCAATATTCTGCTTTTATTGGCCTGCGTTTCTCACGCCTATTTGTTAAGTGATTTATGGCAAGTTGAGGGGGTTTTCTTTGGTCTTGCAAGCAGTGTTTCTTTTGTTGCTTGGGTTGTCGCAGCGCTTTTATTTGTGACATCCTTAAGCAAGCCGATTCACGCACTGGGTATTATTGTTTACCCACTTGCAGCGCTCGCCCTACTTTTCTCACTGGCTTTCCCTGATACGCAAAACAAACTAATAGAAGTCTCAATTGCGGCACACGTTTTCCTCTCAATTAGTGCCTACGCCCTTTTGGCGATAGCCGTTTGCCAATCAGTGCTATTGAATATTCAAGAAAGACTGCTGCACGAACATCAAATAAACAACTTTATTAACAAGCTGCCGCCACTGCAAACAATGGAAGACTTTTTATTCCAAACTTTAAAAATGGGCTGCTTTTTATTAACTCTCTCTTTGATTTCCGGCTTTCTATTTATTGACGACTTCTTTACTCAACAACTCAGTGCAAAAATACTTTTATCGCTGATTGCTTGGGCAATTTTTGTTGGCCTAGTGATTGGTCACAAAATATTCGGCTGGCGTGGAAAACACGCTACACTAGCCACACAGATTGGCTTTGCAGTGCTTGTTATAGCATACTTCGGGACTAAGTTTGTTTTGGAGCGTCTACTGTCTTAAAGGCATCAAAATACCCTAAACACTCGAACAATTAACAATTAACAATTAACAATTAACAATTAACAATTAACAATTAACAATTAACAATTTTGATGATTGTTGTTCGTACCAAGGCTTTAAGAAAACGAAAAAGGCCTTTATAAATCATAAACGACTTTATTGAAGCTTTCTTTATAACGCAGGTATGAACAAGCAAGCAACCCTGTTAGTCTATGTGTAGGACTGCAAGAAACGCTTCTTGTGGGATATCCACTCGACCAATAGAACGCATCCGTTTTTTACCTTTCTTTTGCTTTTCTAGCAGCTTACGTTTTCTCGAGATATCACCACCATAACACTTGGCAGTTACGTTTTTTCTTAAAGCCTTAACATTGGTACGTGAGATGATTTTTGAACCGATACAGGCTTGGATAGCAACATCAAACATTTGCCTAGGAATAAGCTCTTTCATTTTCGCCGCAATCTCACGCCCCTTGTAGGCAGAGTTATCACGATGGATAATTAACGCCAAAGCATCAACCGGCTCATCATTAATGAGAATATCTAGACGAATTAAATCGGATGGCTGGTAGCGTTCAAAATGATAATCCATGGAAGCAAAGCCGCGCGAAACAGACTTTAATCGATCAAAGAAATCGAGCACCACTTCATTGAGCGGCAGTTCATAAACAATAGATACTTGACGACCCATGTACTGAATGTTCTTTTGCACGCCGCGCTTGTCTACACAAAGACTAATCACCGGCCCAACATATTCATTCGTAACCAAAATATTGGCAGTGATGATTGGCTCTCTAAATTCTGCAATGCCTTGAATTGAAGGCAATTTTGAAGGACTGTCTACTCGATGAATTTTGCCTTTAGTGTCCATAATTTCATAGACAACAGTGGGTGCCGTGGTAATTAAGTCTAAGTCGTATTCACGCTCTAAACGCTCTTGCACAATCTCCATGTGCAGTAGACCCAAAAACCCAATACGAAAACCAGAACCCAGCGCATCGGAATTCTCTGGCTCATATTGCAGTGCGGCGTCATTGAGTCGTAGTTTCGCTAGCGCGTCTCTAAACTTTTCGTAGTCTTCACCAGAGGTCGGGAACAGGCCAGCAAACACCCGCGGTTGTATCGGTTTAAAACCTTCAAGCGGCTCATTAACAGGGTTTTTACTGCTGGTAATTGTGTCACCGACCGGTGCACCGTCAATGTTTTTAATGCTGGCTATCAGGTAGCCTACCTCACCAGCTTTCAGGCTTTCTATTTTGGTGCGTTTAGGAGTGAAAACGCCGACCTCGTCCACCGAGTGTTCGTTGCCGTTAGAAAATATTTTGATTTTAGTTTTGGCGCGGATTTCACCATCAATCACACGAATTAGTGACACAACCCCTAAATAGTTATCAAACCAAGAATCGATAATCAAAGCTTTGATTGGTGCATCAATTGTGCCTTGAGGTGCGGGAATTTTTTCAACGATTTGCTCTAAAATGTCTTCAATACCAATACCAGACTTGGCGCTTGCGTGAACGGCATCGTGCGCCTCAACACCAATGACATCTTCAATTTCATCAACCACCCTTTCAGGTTCTGCAGCCGGAAGATCAATTTTGTTAAGTACCGCAACCACTTCAAGGCCTTGATCAAGAGCTGTATAACAGTTTGCCACCGTTTGCGCCTCCACACCTTGAGAAGCATCAACAATTAGTAGCGCACCCTCACAAGCCGACAATGAGCGCGAGACTTCATAAGAAAAATCCACATGTCCTGGTGTGTCAATAAAATTAAGCTGGTAGGTCTCACCATTTTTGGCATTGTAATCCAACGTCACACTTTGTGACTTAATGGTAATGCCTCGTTCTTTCTCAATATCCATCGAATCCAAAACTTGAGACGACATTTCACGATCACTCAAGCCCCCGCAATGCTGAATAAAGCGGTCGGCAATCGTTGATTTACCGTGATCAATGTGAGCAATGATAGAAAAATTTCGGATATTTTGCATATCGGTGATAAAATGAATCTTTGAGATTAGCAACGGGACATTATACAGTCAATGAATAAAGTGAAGCCAATTACCTGTGTCGCCACAAGCGACCTTGAGGTGAAAATTCCGGACAATCAGGGGCGCAATATTGTGCTTTACTTTTATCCAAAGGACGACACCCCTGGATGTACTATTGAGGGTCAAGACTTTACTGGGCTCAACCAACAGTTTATTGACAACAATACAGTTGTTTACGGCGTCTCCAGAGAGTCAATCGCCTCTCACGACAAGTTTATCTGCAAATACGATTTTAACTTTGACCTTATTTCCGACCCTGACGAAGTGCTTTGCAATCAATTTGGTGTTATTCAGCTGAAAAAACTTTATGGCAAAGAATACATGGGCATTGTTCGCTCAACGTTTATCATCAGCCCCGAGGGTGATATCCTTAAACATTGGGACAAGGTCAGAGTTAAAGGACACGCAAAAGAAGTATTGGAAACTATTAAAGCATTATGATAAACGTTGATTACGATGAAGTCGAAAAATTTGCCTCATTGGCTGCACGCTGGTGGGATAAAAACTCTGAATTCAAACCACTGCACGACATCAATCCACTACGCCTAGGCTACATTAAGGAGCGCTGCGGTGGCTCTCTGAGCGGCAAACGCATTCTTGATGTTGGCTGTGGTGGTGGCATTCTTACGGAAGCATTGGCACTCGAAGGTGCTGAAGTTGTTGGTATAGACCTTGCTGAGGCGAGTCTAGAGGTGGCTAAATTGCATTTACTGGAATCAGGCCTAGATGTCACTTACCAAATGATCCCCGTGGAAGAATTGGCAGAAAGTGAGGAGGAGTCTTTTGATGTTGTTACTTGTCTTGAAATGTTAGAGCACGTGCCTGACCCAAGTTCAATTGTGAGAGCTTGTTCAGCACTTGTTAAGCCCAAAGGTAAAGCGTTCTTTTCAACCATTAATCGCAATCCAAAATCGTATTTTTTTGCCATTGTTGGCGCGGAATACATTCTCAACCTGCTACCCAAGGGCACGCATCATTACGAGAAGTTTATCAAACCTAGCGAGATTGACACTTGGGCAAGACATTGCGATTTATCCATTCAATCAATGATTGGCATGACTTACAACCCGATTACCAAAAAATATAAACTTGAAAAGGATGTTAGTGTTAATTACTTAAGCTATTATCAGAAAACCTAGAGGCAAAACCCAATGAATAGAGCGGCTCAATTCAGGGGGTTTTTAATATTTCTGTTAATCCATAAACCTGAAATACGAAATATACCCCAGTTGGTATTTATTCGGCTGATATTAAATAATTCCACTTAAACCTCGGTTATATTGACTTCTCTCTCAGTGATATCAGCAACCATAACCAATACCGTAATACCTTTGGAATCAGCCTGTTCTATTGGTTTAAAACCGTATCGGGCGTACAATCCACCGGCAAGATCTTCAGTTTGAAGATAAAGTTTTTCGATGCCTGCTTTGCGAGCCCTTGAAATGACTTCTAATACCAGTTTGGAAGCCACGCCTTTACCACGATGATCCGCAGCAACGTAGACACCACCCATCCAAAATTCGAATTGCGGATAGATGTCCATCTCTCTTGTTTTTAGTTCGGCAGCGCCGATTAATTCACCACTGTCTTTGGCCAGCACCAGCATCGGCGCAGTTTCCCGGTTTGTCGCTGCGGATACTTTTTCCAGTACAACGTCTTTGTTATATCGTCCGGTATCTGCACACCATTCATTAAAATACCATGTCGCTACTGTTTCTGCTGCACCGGAATCGTCGGCTAAAAGTGATAATTCCATTAAAACTCCTTAAACTCGCCACACAGACATGAACCTTTGTATTTACCCATGTTTTAATTCCCGGTTGTCATTTTGTGTTTTTGCGAGTATCACGTATTTGTAACCGATACTTCAATGGCATGAAGCATGGATTTTGCAAATGAGCGCATTGTCAGCAGAACAAATGAATCATAACCATCACGATAGATGATAGTACCAATATGCTCCATCACCGTGCGCGACACACTGCCCAAAGTAAACACGTATGGGTCCAAATCCAACGGACAAATACGCTCAAGTACATCACGGCTTCTCTTACCACTCACACGAATCATCACCCAAGTGTCAGACTGATCAGTGAAGTATGCTGCTGGCGCATTAAACGTATCTTTGATATAGGCCTCGGCATTGTCTTTCTCATAAGCAAAATAGACCATAAGTTGGCTGTCTTGTAAACGCCAAAGGGTAATTGAAGAATCTGAAGACCGTGTTGACTGACCCATTGCCGGCACAGACAAACCACAAGACTTACTTATTGCGGCTTCAATTTCATCAGCCTTGCCATTTGGCATGGCAATCATCACCAATGATTGATCGACTACCTCGGCGACAGTCACACCATCAAACTCATGCTCAACACCACCTAGTGGCGAATCTTTTGTTAGTACATAATCAGACACGTAAACGCTCCCCTTCTGGGTCATAGAAGTGTGGGCTACAAATTTCAACCTCTACATCACTTTCTCTTATTAAATCGACTGCACGGACATTCTCACCTTTACGGCTATGACCGTTCTTGATAAACCCCAGACCTATATAATGACCTAAAATTGGAGAATAGACAGATGACGAAATCCAACCCAGATCATTGTCAGTTGTTGGCTTATCACGCAAGTTCAGTAGGTGTGCGCCAGCAAGTGAGTGCCCTGCATCCATTAAAGCACTCTTATTAACTGGCTTAAAACCAACCATCTGCATACGGTCATCACGCTGAAGATCTTCACGCAGACCTAGTGTATAGCCGATAAAGTCCTTCTTACCAGAAACCATGCCACCCATGCCCAGGTCATAAGCGCTTGTCTGGCCGTTAAGCTCAGGACCAGCAGCGTGGCCTTTCTCAATGCGCATCACACCCAGCGCCTCTGTACCGTAAGGGATGACATTGAACTCTTCGCCTGCCTCCATTAACACACGAATGAGCGAGTCACCATAGCGTGCCTGAACAGCAATCTCATATGCTAACTCCCCAGAGAACGATATTCTAAAGAGTCTCGCGGGGGTGCCGCCACAGATTTTAATTTCACCTGCGCCCATGTAGGGAAATGCTTCGTTCGAAATATCGTGCTCAGGATCAACAATTTTCTGTAACAATTTACGAGAGTTTGGTCCCGCAACGGCATACTGTGCATACTGCTCAGTAACAGAAATCATATGAACATCTAAATCAGGCCATAAGCACTGATGACAGAACTGCATATGACGATAAACATTAACCGCATTAGCAGTGGTTGTTGTCATCACGAAATGATTCTCAGACAATCTCGCTGTCGTGCCATCGTCCATTGCTATACCGTCTTCACGAAGCATTAGGCCGTAACGTGTTTTACCAACTGGTACTTTAGCAAAAGCATTGACATAAAGTCTGTTTAGGAATTCAGAAACACCCGTTCCTTTAAGGTCAATCTTACCTAACGTTGTTACATCACAGATACCCACAGATTCACGTGTTTGTCTAACTTCACGATCCACTGAATCACGCCAGAATGTTTCACCCGGCTGAGGGAACCACTGCGAACGATACCACATGCCCACCTCAACAAAAATAGCATTTTGCTCTTCAGACCATTTGTGCGTCGGTGTGTAGCGGGTTGGATAGAACTCCATACCACGTCTTCTACCCGCAAATGCACCTATAGCAACTGGGTTGTATGGCGGACGGAAAATAGTCGTACCCGTTTCTTCAATGGTTTGATCCATGTTATCGGCCATGATACCAATCGCCAGAACGTTAGCTGTCTTACCTTGGTCAGTTGCCATGCCAAGTGTTGTATAGCGCTTAACGTGCTCAACAGATTTAAAGCCTTCCTGGTTTGCAAGCTTAATGTCTTTGGCGGTTACGTCGTTTTGATAGTCAACCCAAGCGCGGTTTTTGCCACTTGGAACACCCCATTTCGCTGTAACGTTGTAAGCAACCGATGCTGTCGTAGCTGGCTTAGAATCGCTAGTTTTAAAACCAAGATCCGCCGCAACAACATTGCCTTCGTTATGGCCTTCAACAATCGCATCAGAAAGCATCATTGTGCCTTTAGCGCGACCGGCAACCGACATACCGACCGGCACAGAGCTGTCTGGCAAGAATGTTACAAGCTCTTCATTCCACTTAGGAATACCACGATGGTGGCAAGTTAAATGAAGGTTTGGATTCCAACCACCAGAAACGGCTAGCGTATCTGTTGGGATTGTTTTGCCATTTGAAAGCATAATTGACTTAATCACACGTCGACCTTTAGTATCAGTAACGTCGGTACCCATAAAAATCTCAGCACCTTCGATTGACATCACTGGATCTATTGAACGTGAATCAATCACTGCCACAACTTTAACGCCCTTATCGGTCAAATCTTTAGCTGTTTGCCAGCCATCGTCATTGTTCGTGTAAACACTCACTCTTTGACCGGTGGCAACCGCAAATCTGTTTAGATAAGTTCTAACAGCACTTGCCATCATAATGCCTGGACGGTCATTATTACCAAAGGCAATGGCTCTTTCGGTTGCACCCGCACAAAGAATCGTGCGTTTTGTGTATATGCGCCAGTTAACTTGACGCGGCTTAATACTGTCAGCTCTTGCCTCGTCTGCTCTATTTTCGATCGCACCGTAAATACCGTGATCGTAAGCACCGAAAATAGTTGTGTCAGCCATCAGTGTAACGTTGTCCATCGCAGCCAGTTTTGTAACTGCTTGCTTAGCCCACTCACTACCAGCAATACCATTAATCTCGTTAGTTTCCGAATTTAATCGGCCACCCATCACAAAATCCTCATCGGCTAGAATCACTCTAGCGCCAGATTCAGCTGCTGTTAATGCAGCAGAAAGACCAGTAGCGCCCGCACCAATGACTAGGATGTCGCAATAGCGAAAACCCTTGTCGTAAGTGTCTGGATCTTCAAGCATAGAAAGCTTACCTAGGCCGGCAGAGTGACGAATTGCAGGCTCGTAGACTTTTTCCCAGAAGGCTTTTGGCCACATGAAGGTCTTATAGTAAAAACCCGCACTTAGGAATGGCGAGAAGAAATCAGTAATCGCCATAAAGTCGAAGCCTAGAGGGCCTCTATGATTCTGACTGTTAGCTTCTAAGCCGTTATATAATTGTGTAATCGTTGCACGTGTATTTGGCTCTTTATAAGCACCGCGACCGATTTCCATGATGGCATTTGGCTCTTCTGAACCCGCCGTTACGATACCACGTGGACGGTGATATTTAAACGAGCGTCCTACTAAATGCTTGTTATTTGCAAGCAATGCAGAAGCAAGCGTATCACCCTCATAACCTCGTAAAATTTGGCCATTGAAAGTAAAGCTTACAGACTTAGTTTGGTCAATTAGACCGCCATCGATTCTGTTAATTTGACTCATTTTGATCGACCCTGTGCTCTTGAGACATCTTGAGCAAGCTCAACACTTTTAATCTCATGTGTTAAAGTACAGCGAGTAACAACTAACCAAGATTGGTCACCTTGTTCGTGGTACCAAAGTTCACGGTTGTCACCAGCAATATTTTCTCTAATGTATAGGTACTGATAGAAGTCTTCAGCAGCTTCTTCAGATTCCCAGTTTGTTGGTCTATTGATAAGATCGGCAGATCCTAAATAAACAAACTCCTCAGAATCACGAGGACCTAATAATGGATGGTTTATTATCATTGTGTTATCCTCTAATGTAGGTTAGGTTGTGCGCCAACACCCTTCTCATCTATCATTGCACCCCGTCTAAAACGATCTAGACGGTATGCAGTTGCAACTTCATGAGGTACGTCAGTTGCCAATAAGTGAGCATAACAATAACCACTTGCAGGTGTCGCTTTAAACCCTCCATAACACCAACCGCCATTAAAAAATAACTCTTTAACCTCAGTGCTATCGATAAACGGTGATCCGTCCATAGACATATCCATAACACCGCCCCACATTCGCAACATTCTTGCACGTCCTATCATTGGCATAATTGCCATACCGCCAGAACATACATCCTCAACAGCAGGTAAGTTGCCACGTTGGGCATAACTATTATAAGAATC
>Ga0207991_1000301_pt1 | contig 34918 bp, 44 predicted proteins | sample ETN07SmetaG_FD_185786 | JGI IMG/M metagenome (GOLD analysis project Ga0207991, IMG submission 185786) | Marine microbial and viral communities from oxygen minimum zone, Eastern Pacific Ocean - ETNP2014F14-07SV275 (SPAdes) (version 2) | ecosystem: Environmental > Aquatic > Marine > Oceanic ...
TTCTATTATTCATTTTCACCAGTAATTGCTGATTTGGAACGTGAAAGTCCAATCTTTAAAGAAGTTGTAAAACTAACACTAACTCCAATGTTATCATCACTATCAATTCTAAATTATGTAGAAATTAATTCTGATCAAGAAATGTTATCTTATGGAATTGGAATAATTTTAATGAATATTGGAATGTATTTTGTAGCACCTGTAATGATTATTTATAAAATTAGAAAATAATTTACTAATTCTAACTACCAAACATCATCTACTTCATCAAGTAGTTTGTACTCTTTCTCATCCTCACGTTTCATTATCTTTAATCTTGAAATGTCTCTATCAAAGAACAAATCAATTACCCAATCAAGTAATACTCTAATTTGTTTATCTAAAGTTGGTATTTTTGAAAGATAGACACTTCTCCAAATTAACCACGCCCAAAATCCAGATATATTCATCCCCAAAAATGTAGCAATACCTGATCTTTTTCCAATTATTGCCATTTGGCCCTTTGAATGATATTCAAATTTTTCTTTTTTTGAATTTTTGATTAATGCTATCAAATTTTTAGCAGCAGTTTTTGCTTGAGCTTCTGCAATTTGTGCAGTTGGAGGAAACGGCCTTTTTGTTTTTGGATTTAAAAATAAAGCACAATCCCCTATTGCAAACACACCAGGAAAATCTTGAACTTCAAGATAATCATTAACTATTACTTTACCTCTATCTGTTTTTAGCATTGATCTCTGAATTGTACTAACGGGTGTTACCCCTGCAGTCCAAATCAAAGTCTTTGTTCTAATTGATTCAACTTTTGATTCATCTAGTGGATCTTTTGGATTTTGATCTATCGATTTTGTGGTAACTTCATTTCCATCAAAACTAGTTATTGCAGTTTGTAATTTGATATTAATTCCTCTCTCAATTAGCTTTTGTTTTGCAAACTCTGCTAATTTTTCATTAAAACCTGGTAAAATCATAGGTAGTGCTTCTATTACAACTACCTTTAGATCATCTTTGTGAATACTATGATAATGTTTTCGTGCGTCCAAGATTAAATCCATTAATTCTCCTGCTGTTTCAATTCCTGCAAATCCACCTCCTGCTACTACAAAGTTTAGAAAACTTTTTCGAAGAATTGGATTAGTTTCATTTTCTGCTTGTTCAAGCATATCAATTACTCGGTTTCTCAACATAACAGCATCATTGAGTGTTTTCATTGTGAAAGAATTTTTTTCAACATCGGCCATTCCAAAGAAATTGGTTTCACTGCCAAGAGCTACTACAAGAAAATCATAATGAATTGAAATACTTCTTTTATCACCAGTCCCCCATAAATTTACTAATTTTCCAAAAGGATCAATATTTTTAATTCTCCCTTCATAGAATTTTGTTTTTTTACAAATTGTTCTGATTGGTAAAACAATATGTCTAGTTTCAATCATTCCCGATGCTACTTGAGGTAACATTGGAGTAAACAACAAAAAATTATCTTCACTTACCATGACTAATTCTACCTCAGGGTCATTTCCAAATTTAGATTCTAATTGTCTAGTACATTCTACCCCTGCAAATCCTCCTCCCAAAATTACAATTTTCTTCTTCTTTCTAGCCAATTGTGACCTATTCACAAATTAGGTGAATATATGCTATAAGAATAATTTTTAGTAAATTCTTAGGCTCTTAAAATATCAGAATGTAATATTTCATATGCCCTTGATGCGTCTCTATCATTTAGAATTATTACAATATTGTCTTGACTGAAAAATGCATTAACTAATTCAATTCCATTAGTATGTAATACTTCAGCAACATAAGAAACTACATCGGATTGATTTTGGGATGTAGGTATTGAAATTCTAATTTTTGTAAGACCAGTACTGAACATATTTTCTCTATTTGTAAAATTATTGAAAATCTGTCTAATATCCTCTACATCTTCAGCAAGAAATCTAAAAGAATCAGAAACTCTAAAAAATTCATAATTATTAGTTATCTTTGAGAATTTATCTAAAATTGTCATTGGATCCATTTCATTTGAATCCTTTATTGAGAATTTTATATCCATTATACCATCAGTTAAAGCCAATCTAGCATTTTTTAGAACTGATTCTTCTTTTACTTCCTCTTTGATTTCAAATGAATCTGCAAATCGTTTGATTGCAACTACTACAGTATTGAGATTTACAGAATTTCCTAAAATTCTTTCAATTTCTGGTTGAATTTTTACTGCTAATGCTGTATAGTTTATCAAATCCATTTTCATGCAATCGTAAACTGAACGATTTCTGGTGATAATCTCTCTTACAACTTCAGGAATAGACATGCTTGCAACTCTCATTAAGATTATTATATCATGTCAGTTATAATAGGATTATGTAAGATTTCATGGAAATAACAATAATCTTTATATAATGTCATATATATTACATAATGTAAGTAATATGACAATGTTCTTTGATAGCGAAATTGATAGAATCTTCAATAAAATGACAAAATCTTTTTTTGAAATAGATGAAATTTTTGAGGGATTCAAAGGTAATTCCAATTCTGAACCACTTTTTTACGGTTGTACAATGACTGTTGGTCCAGATGGAAAACCTGTTGTACAGGAATATGGAAACGTTAAGCCAGACCAACTTCCAATTTCTAATACACGAGAACCAATTGTTGATACAATTGTTGATGAGAAAGAAAAGGTAGTAAAACTCATAGTTGAAATGCCAGGAGTCGAAAAGACTGATGTCAAAATTGTTGTTGACAACAAAGTTGTAGTTCTTTCTGCAGAACATGGTGAAAAAAAATACCATGTCAAAGTTCCATTGAAACATACAGTTGATGAGAACTCTGCAAAAGCTTCATACAAAAATGGAATTCTACAACTAGTTTTCAAATTAGTTGCAGAAAAACAAACAGGCAAAAAAGTGGAGGTTGAATAAACCCCTCAATTTTTTTGAGGAAAAGATATGAATGAAATAATTTTAAAAATTAATGAAATTCCACAACAACATGTAGGAAGAGGTAGAGCAATAGTTGATCCTAAAATTATTGAGGATCAAAATTGGAATTCAGGACAAATTTTAGAAATTACATATAACAAAAAAACCCATGTAAAACTTTGGCCAGGAACTACTGAAGAATATGGTACTGGAATTATTAAAATTGATGGAATCACTCGACTAAATATTGGAGCAGGTATTGGAGATAAAATTTCTATAAAATCTGTTGAAGCACCTAATGCCAAACAAATTATACTATCCCCAACTGAAAAATTACCAATTGATGAAGAACAACTACATAATGTAATGATTGCAAATTTTCAAAATCATGTGTTTACTGTTCATGATTCGATTCAATTACCAACACAAATGGGTGGAAAAATACAATTTATCACTACAAGTACAAAACCATCAAAACCAGTAATTGTTACTGAAAATACAATCTTCAAACTTGGAGCAATGACTAAAGCAATTGATGCATCTATTCCAAGAATTACATATGATGAACTTGGTGGTCTAAAAAAAGAGGTTCAAAAAATTCGTGAAATGGTTGAATTACCCATGAGACACCCTGAATTGTTTGACAAAATAGGCGTGGAAGCTCCAAAAGGAGTATTATTGTATGGCCCTCCAGGAACAGGTAAAACTCTACTTGCAAAAGCAGTTGCAGGAGAAACCAATGCTAATTTTATTTCCATTAGTGGTCCTGAAATTATGGGAAAATTCTATGGAGAAAGTGAAGAGCGAATTAGAGAAATCTTTACACAAGCTGAGGAAAACGCTCCTAGTATTATTTTCATAGATGAGATTGATTCGATTGCTCCAAAAAGAGATGAAGTTTCAGGTGATCTTGAGAAAAGAATAGTTTCTCAACTTTTAACATTGATGGATGGAATGAAGTCTAGAGGAAAAGTTGTAGTGATTGCAGCAACTAACAGACCAGACTCTATTGATCCTGCACTTAGAAGACCAGGAAGATTTGATAGAGAAATTGAGATTGGAATTCCAGATGATAAAGGACGATTCGATATTCTTTCAATTCATACACGTGGTATGCCAATTGATGAAAAAGTAGATCTTAAACAAATCTCAAAGATTACACATGGATTTGTGGGAGCTGATTTAGAAGTACTAGCAAAAGAAGCTGCAATGAGATCTCTTCGTAGAATTCTTGCAGATGGAGAAATTGATCTAGATGAGGAAAAAATTTCATCAGAAATTCTCCAAAAAATTCAGATTTCTAGCGAGGATTTTAGAGATGCATTAAAAGAAGTTAGTCCAAGTGCACTTAGAGAAGTCCAAGTGCAAATTCCAGATGTAAGTTGGGATGACGTTGGAGGTTTAGATGCATTAAAAGATGAACTTCGTGAGGCAGTTGAATGGCCTATCAAACACAAAGAGGCATATGATTATGTAAATGTAGAAGCTCCAAAAGGAATTCTTCTTCATGGTCCTCCTGGAACTGGTAAAACTTTGATTGCAAAAGCACTTGCAAAAATGACTGAATCTAATTTTATCAGCATAAAGGGCCCTGAATTACTCTCAAAATGGGTAGGAGAATCTGAAAAAGGGGTAAGAGAAATTTTCAGAAAAGCACGACAGGCAGCACCATGTATTATTTTCTTAGATGAAATTGATGCACTTGTTCCACGAAGAAGGAATGGTGGTTCAGAATCACATGCTACTGAAAGTGTTGTATCTCAAATTCTAACTGAGATTGATGGACTAGAAGAATTACAAAATGTTCTAATCATTGGCGCAACAAACAGACTAGATATTGTAGATGAGGCCTTGTTGAGACCTGGACGATTTGATAGAATTATTGAGGTATCAAATCCTGATTCCAAAGGTAGAGAACATATCTTTAGGATTCATACAAAAAAGAAACCACTTGCAAACGATGTCAATATTACAAAACTTGTAGAATTGACTAGTGGTTTTAGTGGTGCAGAGATTGGTGCAGTTGCAAACAGAGCAGCAATCACCGCTCTAAAGAGATACGTCAGTGGAAAACTCCAAAATCTTAAAGAAATTAAAATTTCTCAACAAGATTTGATTGATGCAATAGATAAGGTAAAACCTCGAAAAAAAGAGGCTCCACCTCTTGCATCTATAATATAGTCTAAATACTAAAGGAAACGACACAAAACATGAAATTATATCTTGATTTTGATCCATGCCAAGAATGCAATACCATGATGGCAGAATTAAGTAGTCCTGAAGTATTATTTGGTGATCAAAAAACCAGAGCAGATGAATCTGCAAAATTTCTTAGACATTTGACATACAACCATAACGAAGTTGTTAAAGCAGTCATGGAAGATCTTCCTAAACAGAAAAAAGATCAAGAACCTGATTTTTACAAATAATAATTATATTCATATACAAAATTGTCTTTATGGAATTGAGTGATAATTAATTGAAAACAGGAATTATTTTTAGTCTAATTGTTTTACTTTTTTCAATTAATTTTTTAGAATTTGCAATAGCATTTGAAACAGAACAAGAGCCAAATCCTCCAAGAATCCCTCAGCCTGCACCCGAGCCAAAACCAATTAGAATGCCAGAACCTGAGCCTGCACCAGAACCATTTCCTGAAGAAACTGAATCAGAAAAAATACAAAGATTAACTGAAGAAAATAATCAATTAAAACAAAAAAACAACAATCTACAAAATAAAATATCCGAACTAAATGACAAAATTGATAGTCTAAAAGAAGTAATTATGGAGCAAGTTCGTATAATAACGGATTTAGTAAATAGTCTAAAAGGAATATTATTTGAAAAAATATTTTCACCTTCTCTGAATTTTTAGGATTGATTTTGAAAGCATCTAGTTAATGATATATCTAATTGAAGAATACTATATAGTATAAAACAAAAATAACTTTTTAAGAAAATAATTATTTCTTAATTGATTCTAAAGAATGTCCACGATTTGTAATCATTTGAGTGACTGCTCCCATAGTATAATCAATTCCATGCTCTTCTTCAAAATGGTTTCTTAATTTTTCAATTAATGCAACTGATTTTTCTTCATCAATCTCAAATTCACATTCAAAACCATAATCTTCACATCTTAGTTTGAGTGTCATTTAAAATAGAAATAATTCTAGGATATAAAAACTATAAACTTGTATTTCAAACTTAAACATGAATAACAACAAATTTTTCAAATAGCACTAATAATCTCAATTACTTGGTATTATACAGATGAAAGGTTTAGAATTTATTTTTCTTGCAGTGGGTTCTGTATTAGGAGCATATCTAAGATACAAAATCACAGAATCTCCTTTGATTTTTAATACAATACCAGTTAATGTTTTGATAGTTAACATTCTTGGTGCATTTATTCTTGGTGCATTTGTCATACTATCACAACATTGGCATCTTGATGGAAGATATTCTCTTTTTGCAGCAGTAGGATTTTGTGGCTCATTAACAACAATGTCAGCATTTGCACTTGATTCAAGCAATATTCTTGAGAATAATCATTATGTGGCATTTACAATCAATATTTTTGCAAATGTAGGACTATCAATTTTAGCATTAATCGGAGGAAAATCCTTAATGAGTGCAATCATCAATAATTAATTAGAAATGGTTTATTCATATCAAATTGTAAAGTTTCTAACAATTTCTCTTGTCCAAGGAAATCATTGGTCTCAATCAGCAAATGATAAAGGAGTTAATTACAAATCACTCAAAGATCCTTTCTCAAAAATCATTGTACAATCATCTAATAATTCTAAAAAACTATATCGTGTTCCAAAAGATAGAACAGTAATAGTAACAAATGACACTGTTCACTTTTTAGGTGAATTAGCTTAATTATTTAAAAGACTGATCAATCTGATCTCTATACTTTAGAGAAATCTTTCCAAAATCTGTAAAATCTTCAGCAGTTGGATATTTCATTTTCAATGCATATTGATTAATGAATAAAGATAATGCACTACCAGTAATTAGATTGTAAACACCATCAGCTATATTATTTGAGTATGGAAATGCAACTTTGATAAAAGGTAGATATGTTTCTGTTTGAGAAATCATTAATTGAATATGCTTTTCAACAAATTTTTCAACATCATCTGGAATTGCCATAATTTTACTGATATTGATTTCTTATAAGTAAACATTAAATCTTTAGGCACAGCAAGTTGTGCATTAATTTTAAAAATATTTTTTATTTTATTAATTAAACAATTACTTTACTTTGTTAAAATGAAATTGAATTTATAATACTATTTTTTACCAATTTTCATTGATTGAATTAGAAAAAAAAGTTTTTGGGAATATTAAGACCAAAGTAATAATTGGTGCTGATCCACCTGCACATCCTGATACAAAAAATATTTTTGAAAAAGAATTAGATATTTTACTTGAAGAATTAAAATCACAACCAAAAGAGAATCTAGAAAAACTGTTAGAACAGCAAAAAATTGCTGAAAAACACATCAACAGTAGGCCTGGTGCAATGGCTTTGGCTCAAAATAAAATTCAATTATTTAATGAATACAACAAAAAGTATATGCAAATAATTAAAGAAAAACTAGAATTATAATTTCTACATTATCAACAATTCTAATCATTTGATTTTTTGACAAATGCACCATCAACTGAATCAATCATTGAATTATCAGCCGTTTTTTCAATTAATCCACCATCATCAGAATCATCAGGTGATTTTTTGACAAATCCACCTTCAACTGCTGTAGGTGGGGGAATTTTCTTTGATTTTCCTAATCCAATAGTTGTGATAATTACTGATGTTAAAATGATAAAGAAAATTATTTGTGGATATGCTTCAGCGTTTGGTAAACCCATAGTTATAGGATATGTTGCAAGTACTGCAGCAGCTAATCCCCTAGGAATCATTGAATTAGTAACAGCTCTATCAAGCTTGGAAAATCTTTTTGTTAGAGTTATTTTTCCAACAAATATTCTTCCACCAAAAACAGCAATTGTAATCAAAACTCCAAATACAACATATTCTACTTTTCCAAAACTTGCCATTAATCCAACAAATACAAAGAAAAATGATCTTACCAAAAATGTTAGTTGATTGTGTGTTGGATCATCCCTCTCAATTTTTGGCAGCTTAAATTTGAGTACTCGTGAGAGGTGGCGTTTATTTCCAAGCATTAAACCAAACACAAGTGCAGTTAATGCTCCGGATTCACCAAATGAATTTGCCAAAAAGAACAAAACAAACAAAATTCCTAATGTAAGCATGTATGCATGTTGAGCATTACCAAACTTTGTTGAAACATACATCCAAGGAATTCCAACACCAAATCCAAGAACCAAGCCTACAACTACTGCTCTACCAAGTGTTTCTTGCAATGTTTGTAAATCAAAATGTCCAATTAGTACTGCTTCAAATAAAATGAATGCAACAATCATCGCTAAAATATCAGTTAGTGCAGATTCAAAACTTAACATTGATTTGATTTCTTCTGAAATTTTGATATTTCTCACAAGACCAAAAACAATTGCCGAACTACTTCCACCAACAATTGAAGCTAACAAAATACTCTCTAACCAAACCCATTCTAATACATAATGAGCAGCAAGTGTAATGATTACAACTGATATAATAAAACCAAGAACAGCTAGTGTTACTGAAAAATGTGCAGTTTTAATTAGATGTTTAATATCTAAATTTAATCCACCATCAAACATAATAATTATCAATGCAAGTGCCGCAAAATATGGCACTACTTCAATGACTGCTTCTGGTTGTATGATTCCTAATACAGGTCCTATTATTACTCCAAGAACCATTAAAAATGCAACATCTGGTATTCCTGTTTTTTTGAAAAATGCTTCTCCTGCAACTCCAAGAAAAATTACTACTCCCGCTGCAAGTAATATTACAGGAGCTGACGCAATTGGACCATCTTGAATAGATAGTGTTGAAATAGAATTTTGTATTTCAAAAATTTTATTAAAAATTAAACTTGTATCAAAATCTGAAAACGAAATTATATCATCTATTTGCCCATGGAATAAATTCAAAATAGACAAAATTACTGGATTCATTGACTGAATGTAATTATCTACTGATAAAAGTTAAACTGGATTAATTAAATAATTTCAACCTCTTTAACTGATTTTTAAATAGCCAATTCAAGACTAGAATATCGTGAGTGCTACAAACCAACTTCGTGCTGACCATGATCAAGTTCGACGTCTAGAAAAAGTTGTCTTAAAATGCGCTGATGAATTGTACAAAGGCACAAAAATTCCATTTTCAGACCTTAGAAAAATTACTATAGTTATTTCAGAATTTGTTGATACTATTCATCATTCAAGAGAAGAAGATTCGTATTTTCCATGTGTTGCAAGTTATGATACTCTAAAAGATCAAATTCGAAAATTTTTGATTGAACATGAATTTGGTAGAAATATTGCTAGACAAATATCACATCATCTTAAAAGATGGGAAAATGGAGAAGATGCACAAGAACCAGTAACAAGATATTTGAGAACATATGGAATATTCCTAAATGATCATCTAAACAAAGAAAACAAATTCTTTGATGATGTAGAAGATGATATTTTATCTAAAGAAGAAGAAATTGAAATGTATGAACAATACAGATCAGTTTTTGCTATAGTAAAAAAAGTGGAAGAGATGATTAAGGAAATTGATTATTTAGAAAACCAACCTTGGGCCAAAAATTAACGTAAGCTCTTTATGGGCTGTTTGGATATTTTTACTCATGAAACCTTTCATTCTTTGGATGACTGGTCTTCCTTGTTCAGGAAAGACTACCATCGTAAAAGATTTGCAAAAAGATATTCCGAATTTGGCAATGCTTGATGGTGATGAACTAAGAGAATGGTTCTCCCCAAAAGACTTTTCAAAAGCAGGACGTGATGAACACAACAAAAAAGTTGCACATTTAGCAAAACTATTGTTGAATCACGGTGTTCCAAGTGTAGTGTCTCTAGTTTCCCCATATTTTGAGAATAGAGCTAATGCAAGAGAGATTATTGGTGCAGGAGATCAATTTGCAGAATGTTATGTAAAATGTTCACTTGAAAAATGTGAAGAAAGAGATGTCAAAGGCATGTATGCCAAGGCTAGAGCAGGAGAAATTAAAGGATTTACAGGAATTGATGATCCATATGAGGCTCCAGAAAAAGCTGATTTAGTAGTTGACACAGAACATGATTCACTTTCAGATAGTGCAAACAAAGTAAAGGACTTTCTTAAAGGAAGAAACCTACTCTAATTTTTTATACTCTTCAAGAATTTTTTCATGAATTAATCCATTTGTAACTAAAATTCCATTTTGATGAAAAACATCTTCATTATTGTATGAAATATCATTTCCTAACATGTCAGTCATTTTCCCCCCAGCTTCTGAAATTATACAATAAGATGCAGCAGTATCCCACTCTTTCATTTTATTTGTAGTTGTAATGTATGCTTCAGCTTCTCCAGAACTAATTTTTCCAACTTTTAATGAACTTCCTATACTTGTAAAATCCTTAATGCCTAATTTTTTGATAAACAATTTTTCTCTGTCTGATAAATGGTGTCTTGAACCAACAGCTCTACACTTTTGCAGTTCAGTAACTTTAGTTACATCCATTTTTTGCCATTGATCATTTGAATATCTAAATGCTCCACATCCTTTCTGTGCAACAAAAAATGTTTTCTCAGTTGGCCAACTAATTACTCCAAGAATTGGTTTCTTATTTTTTATTAACGCAATCATAATTGTAAATTCACCTGTTTTATCAATAAAATCAGAAGTACCATCAAGTGGATCTACTATCCAAACCATATCTTTTGATAATCGATTTTTATCATCATTATCCTCCTCAGATAAAATCACATGGTCTGTCTGTGAGAGAATTTTTTTGATAATTTCATTACTCTTTAGATCTCCTTCTGTAACTGGAGAATCATCACTTTTTTTGACTGTTTCAAAACCTTTTTGATAAATCTCTAAAATTGCTTCTCCTGCCTCTTCTGCAGCCTTGATAGCAATATCTAACTCAGGAATTTTTTCAGAAATAGGAATGTCTTTCAATTAAAATTCTCAAGTTGTTAGTTCTGGTTTTAATGTCCATGCTATGCCTAGAGCAATGAATGGCACTGACATTATTCCTATAATTCCAAGTATTGTAATAAATTGAGATTCTGAAACTAGTGGATTATTTATTATCCATGGTAATGGTAACGTAACAATTATCCAAATTCCTCCTAATAGTGCAATCAGCTTTGCTTTTGCCTTTTTATCTTTCATCGTATTTTACTTTCCAAGGTTGTATTAAATTCATGTGAATTCATTTGATTGATTCTCCTCCATCTACTGCAAGTACAGCACCTGTAGTCCATGATGCATCATCTGATACAAAATACATTATTGCTTTTGCTATCTCTTCAGGTTTTCCAATTCTACCAATTGGATGTTCATTATCCATGAAGTCTTTATCTTGTTGCGTTTTCAAAAATTGTTTTGTCATATCTGTATCTACTACACCTGGACAAATGCAGTTAACTCTAATTTTGTATTTAGCATATTCAAGTGCCCAACATTTTGTTAGTATAATTAAAGCAGCTTTTGATGCAGAATATGCATCGGCATTAAATCCTTGATATGCTTTTAATCCTGCATCCGATGAGATGTTAATTATTGAACCAGATGTTTTTTGTAAATGAGGAATTGCTTCTTTAGTAAATCTAAATTGTCCAGTAAGATTTACATCTAAAACTTCATTCCATTCATCCTCATCAATTTCATGTAATTGTTTTATCTTTGGAAATATTCCTGCATTATTTACTAAAATATCTAATTTACCAAACTTTTCAATTGTTTTTCTTACAACATTTTTTACTTCATCAGTTTTTCTAATGTCTGCTACAAATCCAATAGAATTAGGAATTTTTAATACTGATTTTTCTAATCTTTTGGAATCTTTTCCAGTAATTACCACTGTTGCTCCATTTTCTGACATTATTTTTGCAGTTGCAAATCCTATTCCTCTACTTCCACCAGTAATCAGTGCAATTTTTCCTGATAATTTCAATAATTTCTACAGAAAATTTAGTAATTTATAGATCGATTAAATAGAATTTATGTATAATTTTTTATATAAAATTTATAAAAATATTGTAAAATTTGATATAAAAAATTAAATAGTTAAAGTTACTATACTATTTGATGTCGATAGATAAAATTCCTATCGAATAAAGTTGCGTAACCCCGCAGAACAGAAAAGGCAATCATGTGTTTTGACACATGACCACGAGAGGAAATCTCTCAAAGTTCTGCAGTTAGGGGTTTACGCCTTTTAATTTTCTAAAATATCCACTGATACTGAGCCCATTACATTTCCATTGGGATTAATAGAAATCAAAATCCCTTGTTCCTCAGAAATCAAAATATTTCTCTCTCCATTGTAATTCCATGTGTAATACTCTGATATTCCAGCTTGGTGCAAAGTACCTTCAAGCTTGAAATCTTCAAAAAAATCAAAACTATCACCATTTAATTTAATTGATAATATTTTTGGGCTGCTACCATTTGGAACAAAACTAAATGAATATTCTCCTTTACTAATAGTAAATTCATCAAAATACACTCCATTTGTATACAAATTAGGATCTGCAAGAGTAATATGAAATACATTATTGCTTTTTTCTACATTTGAATCAGATGAAAAATTTATTGCAAAAACTATGACGATAATGATAATTGGAATAACGGTGATTTTTTTATTCACAGGAACGATTTCTTTTCTCCATTATAAAAATAGATTTTCTGCATAAATTATTTCTTAAAAAATTATTAGTTTAACTGGTATTTTTGTTAGTAAAATTTTACAAGCAGTGAACCATTTTTTACACCTTGAATTAAGTATATTTTCTTAAAGCAAATTCATGACTAGTTTGAATAATACGTGGACTACACAACCAAAATCCAATATTTCTGAAAAAATTAATGACACATTCAAGCCTAAAGGTGCATTAAAACCAAGAGTTCAAACTGGAATAAAAAAATTACAATTACAAATTAAAAAATTAGATACAATGTTATCAAGCCTACAAGAGCGAGATGCAAAATTATTTCAAAGAATTGTAGATGCAACACAGAACCATGATAATCAAACAAGCAAAGTTCTAGGAAATGAACTAGCAGAGATACGAAAAGTAATTAAAATTATGAGTGGTGCTCGAATTGCATTAGAGCAAATTGAATTACGATTAATCACATTCAGTGATCTTGGAGATACAGTAGTTGCAATAATGCCAACTATGGGTTTGATGAAAAATCTAAAATCATCTCTTGGAAAAGTAATGCCTGGAGCTGAACAAGAAATCAGTCAAATGGCAGAAATGCTTGGAGGCTTTATGACTGAAAGTTTCTCAGGTGATGGAGCATTTAGTATGGATGAAACTACTAATGCAGAATCTGAAAGTATTCTAAAAGAGGCTGCTGCAGTAGCAGAAAGTTCTACAGGAGAAATGTTCCCATCAGTACCAAGTAGTACTCAAGAAACAACTAGTACAAAATTTCTATAATTCAAAAATTTTAACTTTCTAACGAGTTTTTAGATTCTTTAATTTTTCTAACTCTATTTCCTTCATCGTCAATAATTCTATCAACACCTGCTAGTTTATCTCTTAAAGAATTAATTATTGTACCAACTTCATCAGCTTCATCCTCTACTCTCTTTCTTTTACTTGCAAGCTCTGTTATTCCTCTATTTTCCTCATCAATGTATTCGCTAACTTTTTGAAGTTTTTCTTTTAAATTTTTAATATCTACTGATTCTTCTTCAATATCCTTTTCAAGTAAAGTTCTCTTATCTTTTAGATTTTTAATCATTAAACCAACATAATCTATTGCCTCTTCTAATTTTGCACGTTTTCCCATTAATTCCCCAATTCCAATTTGACTAGATTCAGCTGGAGTTTCTACAGATTCTGCATTAGATGTTTCTTCAGGTCTTTCTTCTACCATTTCTCCTCCCTCATCATTTTTGAATTTATCAAACATTTTATGATTTCTTTTCTGAAATAGGAATAAAAAGTTACTATGAGTCTCAAAGCTGACCTTGTGAATGATTTTAGTCAATAAAAAAAAAGAAAATGGTGACTTATCGCCAGTTGAAACTTCTTAATTTTTCATTTGCAAGCTCCATTTTTTCTAAATCTTCTCCAAAATCAAGGAATTTCATATTTTGAGTCAATTCAGGAAAGAAGATAGAATTTACAAAGTAAATAATTTTCTCACTTTCTAAATCTGAATTTACAATATTTCCTGAAAAAATGACTTTGTATCTTAGTTTTTTTTCAGCAGTCTCACTTTGAGAATTTTCAGGTATTTCAAGCCCAGATTGACTATCTTCAAGCAAATTAGTAGAAATCTCTAGTTGATTCTCTCCAATTTTTGATGCTTTTCCATCGTATAGTACAATTCCTGAATGAAGTGCATTGTAATTCACATATGCCCAACTTGATGATTCTTCCTCAAATGATATCATTCTTTGTTTATCATTATCTGAAAACTCATCAGGTAGAGAATATTGTTGAATTTGCAATTTCCCATTCACTACTTTTTCAGTAAGAATTACTCCTAGTTTTTTATTTTTCAAAAGTTCAGAGTCATTTTCTCCAAAGTCTGCAAATGAATAGCTTACAGATAGTGGTGAGGTACTAAGCATTACAAGTATTGCAATGACTCCAAATGATCTTTTTTGGGAATTTTTCACATTTAGAATGAAGTTAAAATGATACATTAGGAACAGTGAGGAATCATCCTGTTCCTTATATGCAAAATTTCTTCAAAATTCCCAAAAACTATAAAATTTTAAATTTTTTTCTAAAAATAATAAAAACAATATATTTTCAAGAAAATAATAATTTTTTAATCAATTTTTTACGCATGAACTTTCTCCAAATTTTTCCCCCGCATCATTTTTGTAAAAAATCATACAATTTTCTTAGCTAAAACACTGTTCCGCTTTGTGTTCCGCTTTAGCGTTTCATAATGTCCCTGATAAACTAATTAGTTCTATACTTAGCATGTCAAAACAACAATACAGGTCCGAAATGGGCATAATGGGTGATATCTTAGACGTTACCGCTGATGGCGGCCGTGATGGAATCATTGTATCTGCAATCTCTCGAAAAGCAAACCTATCTCACTACGCAGTATTAGACAAATGTGAGAAACTGGTAGAAGCTGGCTTAGTAGAATCCACCAAAAATGAAAGGAATAGAGTCTTTCAAATAACTGAAAAAGGATTAGCATTTTTTCAGGAATTTAAGAGATTTCAGGGATTAGTAGAAAGCATGAATCTAAGGTATTGACTCATGAATCCCCAAATTGTACCAATTCATAGGAAAGAATCTCTTCGAGAAGATGGAATGCTTTTTGTAAGGACTGAAGGTATCCTCGATACGATGGTCAAATTACCCCTTTTGGTAGCTAGCATGATTATTGTAGCAGCAGTAATTCCAATTCAGTCTTCATTCAGTTCTCCTAGAGTTCTTGATCTCATTATTTATCCAGATGGAACAACTCATGTCTCATCAGTAATTGATGTTGATCCACTTGTTACTGATTATGAACTTGATCTATTTGGAAATACAATTGATAATTTTGTAGTAGTAGGAGAAGATGGATTTCTACTAAATACTGATGTTATTGGTAATTCAGCATTAATTGAAACTTTTGGTTCATCGGTTATTACTATAGAATATGACATTCATGATTTAGTTTCAAAACAAGGTAGAATTTGGACATTCTCTTTGGATGCTCCATCTGATTTTACATTACTTTTACCAAAAAATTCTGTTATAGTTGGAATGACAAATCTTCCAATTAATATGGAAATAATTAATGATCAAAACCAATTAACATTATCAGTTGGTGACACTGAAATTGATTATCTTTTCAGTACAACTCCAATAATATCTGATCCTATAGTTTCAGATACTCTAACACCACAAACTGATTATCTTACATATGCATTAGTTGGTGGAGTTGTTGCAGCATCTATTGCTGGAATAGCAATAGTAATTCGTTCCAAACAAAAAACTGCTAAACCAGAACAGGTTCAACAATCTACACAAAAAATTGAAACAGTAACTGCTGAAACAATTTTTAAACTAAAACCAGACTTACGTGAAGATGATAAAGAGATAGTGAAGTTTATTGCTAATAATGGAGGACAGGCACTTGAAAGCGAATTGCGAAAGAAATTCTTACAACCAAGAACTACAATGTGGCGTGCAGTTAAGAGATTAGAGCGTAATGGAGTTATAGTAATTGAAAAGAAAGACTTGCAAAATCTTGTAAAATTACGAAAAGACATAGAGGAGGAGGAAGAAGAATGAAAACATTAGCAATATTTACAATATTTGTATTAATTTCTGGAGTAGCATTTACATCATCAGCTAATAATGCATATGCACAAAATGATCCTAGTATTTTATTACGCATTGCTACACAAGCAGATAAACAGATCTTAAATCAATTAGATAGATCATATGGTGATTCGATACCATCTAAGATACAAACACTATATGAAAAAGGACACACATCAGTTGAATCATTAAAAAATTCATTATCTGATAATATAGAACAAGCAAGAGAAGATTTCCTTACAGCAATGAAATCATTTAAGAAAATTACTAGAATGATTTCAGAACCTATTGCAGAATCAAAGATTTCTGCATATACATCAACACCTGATAGAGATTTTTCTAGTGAACTAGATAGATTAGAAAAACATGTGCAAAATCTAAAAAAGATATCTGAAAAACACAATTCTGAAATAAATTTTGAAGAAATTGACAATTTAATCAATGAAGCACATATTCAAATCGATAACAGAACTGATAACACATCTGAAATTATTGATAAATTAAAAGACCTTATCCATTCTATTAAAAAGGAAATTCGTGAATCTGCTTCTCATGGGGCATCTGATAGAATTAAACAATTTGTAGATAAACAACTGAAAAATATTGAGGAGAAATTGACAAGAGCACTTGATGCAGGAGCTGATGAAACCCAAATTGATAATGCTCATAAATTAATTGCTGAAATCAAAATTCTAATTTCTGAAAACGATATCGATAACGCAAAGATGGTATTTCATGATTTACATAAATTAGTGAAAAATATCGTACGTTCGGTACGGTAGATAACATAAGCTTCATATACATTTTCTAAAGAATTTGAACATGGCATCAAAAGCAATTACTGTTGGCGTAGGAATTCCAATGATAATAGTTGGTGCTTTAATGGCCTGGTTATGGGGCTCAATTGAAGGCATTTATCAAAACCAAATAGAACTAATTGGAAGTACAATTGGAATTTTGGGCGTTGTATTCTTTATTTCTGGATTATTTTATACAAAAGAACCTGTAATGCATTAGAAACTCATCGAATAAATAATAAAAAAAAACAGTGTTGTTACTTGAAAGTCAGAATATTTGAGATATTTACATCAGTTGAGGGAGAAGGGATTCTTTATGGAACAAAAACTCTTTTTGTAAGATTAGCAGGTTGTCCTTTTACTTGTTTTTATTGTGATACAAAAGAATCACTTCCACTTGATTCTGGAATAGAATATACAATTGATGATGCATGTCAACTAATTGATTCTAATTTAAAAAAACAAACATACAAAGTTAATTTTACAGGTGGTGATCCGTTAATTCAACACCAAGCAGTTGCACAACTTGCAAAGTATATTCAAGAAAAGAAAATTCCTACATACCTTGAATCATCTTGTTTTGATATTGATAGATTTAATCATGTTTTGCCATTTTTTGATATTGTTAAAATTGAATTCAAAACAAAAGATTCTGATTTTGTAGATTCTAAACATTATGACAAATTAATTGATCACACATTCAAATGCCTTGAATCTTCTGTAAAAGAAAAGAAAACAACATATATCAAAATTGTTGTTAGTTCTAAAACCAAACTAAATGATTTTGAAGACTTGACAAATCAAATTTTCAAAATTATTTCTAAAGAAAATATTGATGGATTTGTCATTCAACCTACATATGGTATTGCTGAACCATCATTGGAACTTTTATTGGATTTGTATGATATTGTATATCCACATTACATTGATGTCAAAGTGGTTCCACAGCTACACAAATTCATTGGAGCACCGTAATTATCTACCTAAAAATCAGATTAGGTTCAAATACTAGAAAAATTCTGTGAAATTATAAAATGGATGACGAACGCGTAAAAAAACTCATTAGAGAATTAATTATTGAAGTTGGGGAAGATCCTACCCGTGAGGGATTACGAGAGACTCCTCAAAGAATTGCAAATATGTACAAAGAAATCTTTGGTGGATATGACTCTGATTCAGAACTATCAGTACAATTCTCTGAAGACTCTGATGTAGTAATTGCACGTGATATTCAATTTTATTCAATGTGTGAGCACCACATGTTACCATTTTTTGGTAAAGTTCACATTGCATATTCTCCAAATGGTAGAGTTTTTGGAATATCAAAATTGGTACGACTAGTTGAGAAATTTGCAAAAAGATTACAAATTCAAGAAAGATTAACCAAAAACATTGCAGATGAACTATACTCACAAGGAGTGAAAGGTGTAGTGGTATTAGCTGATGCTGAACATCTATGTATGAAAATGCGTGGTGTTAGAAACGATGCAACTTTGACTTCATCAGCATTTAGAGGAATTTATGAAAATACCCGAGAAAAAGAAGGCATTTTGGCTTTAATTAGAAAACATGCACCTGATTCTTACATGTAGAAATACTGAAAAATTAAATAATCTAAATTTTTGATAAATATCATGGGAGTGCATCCAAATATTCACATTCCAAAAGAATCATGGCCTAGATGGACATGGTATGCAGTAGAATGTATAATTGTAATTGCAGTAACTTTGGTATTATCAAGTAAAATCACTAATTCAATAGAAGGACTATCCCCCGAAGCACAAAACTACATGTTTATAGGATTTTTAGGAGTTTCGTTTTTCATTTGGTATATTGTAATTAGACGTATTATTCTAACAAAGTTTCTTAGAAACGGTTACTAATTTTATTTTAGATATTTTGTTTTATCATTAATTCCAGCTTTTGCAAATGCACTTTTTCTATTGTTACAAGATTCACAAACTCCACAATGATATTTTTTATTGGAATAACAACTCCAAGTCTTAAAGATAGAATCACCTAGAACTTTGATTCCTGATTTTAATAAATTACTTTTTGATAATCCTTCACGATAGGGTGACCAAATTGTAAGACTTTTTCTTAATTTTGAATTAATTCCATCAATTTCTCCTTGATTAAATGCAGACTCTAATTTTTTTGTAAAAATTGGTCTACAATCAGGATAGTGTTTGTCTCCTGTATGAGCACCATACACAACAAGTGATGCATTGAGAGTATATGCCCATGCTGATGCTATAGATAAAAAAACTGCATTTCTAATTGGAACTACAATCGAATATTCAAATTTACTAGGAATTTTCTTTTTTGAACTTGTTAGCACATTAGAATCACCGTACAAATCTTTCATAAAACCAATATCAATGACTTTGTGCTGTTTTAATCCAAGTTTTTTAGCAAAATATTTTGCAGCAGTAATTTCCATATCTGCCTTTTGTCCATATGAGAATGTAATACCATACAACTCATATTTTGATTTCAAATATGAAACTGCACAAACAGAATCTATCCCACCACTAAAAACAATAACTGCCTTTTTCATAAATTCTCAACTATAATTTTTTTTATCAATTGCACCTATACTAGGTTTACAGATAATTATTTGACATTTTGTATTGGCTGTTGCAAAACCTTTTGACATTGCTAAACCAATTTTTTTTAAATTAGAAGATTTTTTTGCAAATGCTATCACTGATGGTCCTGCTCCGCTAATTGTCACCCCTAGTGCTCCTGCTTTTAGAGCATTTTCTTTGACTTTGGTGAATCCTGGTATCAAATGCTGTCTTGCAGGTTCAACTATTACATCTTTGATTGAATTTCCAATTAATTCTGGATCCTTACTCATAAATCCTGCAACAATTCCTGATGCATTTGATAAATTCAAAACACTATCAGTTAGTTTAATTTTTTTAGGAATTACTCCCCTTGATATTTTGGTTTTCTTTTTTGGAACTTTAATTTTTGGAACTGCAATACACATTCTAAGATTTGTTGGTGGCTCAATTCTAATTACATCAAGTGGATTAGTTTTTACAATTACAAATCCCCCTAAAACAGAAGCTGCTACATTATCATAGTGAATTGAGCCTGCACTAGCTTTTTCTCCTGATCCTGCAAATTCTACTATACTATTTTTATCCAATTTTAATCCAAATAGTTTATCAAATGCTACTGCAGTTGCAGCAGCTGATGCAGCACTACTTCCCATCCCAAATCCTGCAGGAATTCCTTTTTTGATTTTTATTTCAACACCGTCTTTAATTTTGAATTTCTTCTTCATATTTTTTACAACTAGTCCTGCTGTATTGTTTTCAGGCTTTGTTGGAACATCATCACTAGTAATTATTGTAATTCCACTTTTTGTTTTAGTCAATGTTACTTTATCATACAATGCATCTAGTGCTAATCCAAACACATCAAAACCTGGACCTAAATTTGCAGTAGATGATGGAGCTTTGATAGTAATTTTTGATACCACTAATCTTCTACCTCCTCACCCAAATTAAGAATTCTACTTAATGCACCTTCAAGATTTACAAATCCATCACCTGTTGTGTTTGATATTGGGATTAATCCTTGTGCAAACCCACCTAGATTCAATCCACGTAAAATATTTGAAGTCAATGAATAAGTATCTCCATCAACTTCTTTAGCTATTGCATTTTCTAATGTACTCAAACTAGTAGTCCAATGTAAAATTTCTTTTAGTTTAGTTCCTATGATGTCTGTTTTAGTTAATACATTAATTGCAGGTAAATTCAATCGTAATCTAATTGATGTAGCTAGTAATGCAATTGATACAAAATTTACTGGAGATGTAATTAGAGCGCCATCAAAAAGAAAAATACTTGTTTTCTCTTCTGATGTGAGATTTTCTACAATGAATGGCCCACTAGAACGATATGCAAATAATTCAATTTGTCCAGGTGTATCAACAATTAGATAATCTGGATTTACGTTGTGTACCTCATTTTGAATCTCATCAATTTTTGATGCAATCAAATCATTTGCCATTACTAGTGCTCCATTTGGACCAAGATCGTATTGCTGCATAATTGAGACATAATCGATATAGTCCCTCACATCAATATCACAAGTGTATGGCATATTTTCTACACCAGGATCCAAATTTAGTACGGCTGCAAAAACTCCATTACTTGTATAATATTCAAGCAACTTTGATGTAAGAAGTGATTTTCCAGAACCTGCAGTACCTGAAATAAAAATCGTTTTCAACTCTTTGATTCTTTTTTTGCTTGTATTTCAAACTACTTTAAAGTGGATTTTATTCATTTTTTACGCCTAATTTGATATATTGACTAGTTAATGAATAGAAATTTGCTCAACTTTCATATTTGATTCCTTAAAAAAATATTCAGATGAACTGGAGACTAGTAGCAATACCTGTTACACTAATACCTATTTTCATAATTGCTATTCAATTTGATATTAAATTAGCAGACATTCTAGCAATTGGAGTTTATCCATTTATTGGAGCAATAGCTGTAATGATGATAAAATTAGGTCTTCAGGGAGTTAAATTTGCATATATCACAAGAAAGTATCTTGGTAATTTTGATTCATTTTTCAAGCTAGTTGGTGTTAGAGTCGGTAGCGAATTTATCAAATTTACTACTCCAATGTTTATTGGTGCAGAATTTGTTGTAATTTATTATTTAAAGAAAAAGGGAGTCGAGCTATCAAAAGCTACATGGATTGCACTAGTAGATATTGTAACTGAAGTTCTTGCAGCAGGTTTGTTATCTATAATGGCTGGAATTCTTGCGATACTAAGCGGTGCATATGTTGTTGGAATAATTATTTTGATTACTAGTATTATTGTTACATTTGTGTGGGTGCTAATGTTTTTCTTATCATCCAAAAGAATTTTCCAAGTTCCAACTACATTAGAAAATATTGTTAAAAAACTAGGAAAAGAAAAAGGTGTTAAAATTGTTGACCAAGCTAATTCTTGGATGAATAAAACATGTACTGTAATTAAAGAAAACATCAATACCCCTGAATCCAAAAAAATCTTTACAGTTTCATTTTTGTTTTCACTTGTATCTTGGTCATTTTATGGATTATCTTTTATGATAATTGCAATGGGGACAGATTATGTGATAAATGTATTTGATTCTATAATGGCTGTAATGGGAGCAAATGCAATTGGAAATCTACCAATAACTATAGGTGGCTCTGGTCTGGCTGAATTTGGAATTGTTGCATATCTAAATAATTTGAATCCATTTGACTTTAATATCGCAGAAGGAGTTGTTGCCTGGGATGCAGTGATAGGCTGGAGAATTGCAACATACTATGTTCCAGTTTTGATTACATGGCTATTACTAGTAAAATTAGCCTTGAGTAAAATCCCTAAATCAAAAATCGGATAGAAACCACTTTATCTTTAAATGATTTTTTTGAATTTATGGATTTTAAAAATAAAGTTATTCTAATCACTGGTGCATCATCAGGAATTGGTAAACAAACTGCAATAGAATTTGCAAAAAAAGGTGCCAAACTAATCCTAGTTGCAAGAAGAAAAGACAAACTAGAATTAGTTGCAAAAGAATTAGAAAAATTTCATACAACAATTTTTGTTTGTCAATGTGATGTATCAGACAAAGATCAAGTAAAAGAAATGTCAAAAACAGTACTAGAAAAATTCAACACCATAGATATTTTGGTAAATAATGCAGGTTTTGCAATTTATGGTACAGTATCTAATCTCTCAATTGATGAGATAGAATCACAAATGAATACTAATTATTTTGGAATGATATACTGTGTCAAAAACTTCCTTCCCTCAATGATTGAAAAAAAATCAGGTCACATTGTTAATGTCGCATCAGTTGCTGCAAGCTTTGGATTACCAGGAATTGCATCATACTGTGCATCAAAATTTGCAATGCTTGGATTCTCAGAGGGTCTAAAACATGAACTAAAGGGTACTGGAGTAGGAATTACAGTCGTTAGTCCAATAATGGTTAGAACTGACTTTTTTGATCATCCATCATTTGAAAAAATGCCAAAATTCTCTCCAACATCACTTAGCTCAAGGACTGTTGCAAATGCAATTATAAAAGCTGCAAACTCTCCTAGATTAGAAATTATTACTCCATCTGTAGTTCGTGTTGCTGTATGGTTCAAACATACATTTCCATATCTTATCAATCCAATTCTTGGAAAAGCTTTCAAAAATATTTCAGATTCTAAAAAATAATTTCAACTTTACTCTTCAGCATCACTATCTGTAGCCCCACTTGAGCCTACTTTCGTCAATTCTAGAGATTTTAAATCAAATTGATAGATTGCCTTCATTTCAATTTCTTTTTCTTTATCTAAAAATTCTGTAACTTTTTTGCTTAATGGTGCTTTGTGTTGATCAAAAATAAATTCATAAACTTCACCTTTTAGTAAACCATCCATTTTGATTGTCTTTGGTACATCCATTGTTATAATGTGTCGTCCATCCTCTACACCATCATACAATTGTGCATCTAACTTGTTATCATCATAATAGAACTCAAGAATATATCCTGATTGTTTCATCTCTACAGGTTTCTTAAATTTAGCATTTTGAATTTCATCAGTAACCCATTCTGGAATATCATCCTCTTTCTTTTTTACCATTCTAAATCGGCTCTAGTTTTCTGCTTTTTCTTTTTTACTTTTTGACCACCACTCAAGATAGTCATCGTGTTTATCATCACGTGTTCTTTCTTTTTGATTTAGTTTGTATCTAATGTCTGATACTTCTTCTCTTGTGGCATATAGTCCACATCGTTTACAGATGAAATGTCTTCTGTTTTTTTCATCCATCTTCATTGGGATGTCAATTTCATCAAATAATTTGAATAAGTCTTCTCTACCTCTTTCCTCTTCTGGTACTTCTTCTTCATACTTTGCTACAATTTTCTTTTTCTCTCGGAATGTACATTCAGGACAATTAGGCACTATGGTTTTGGCTTAATTTTTTCCATAAAAGCGTTGGCACACCATTTATTGATCGATGTGAATCTGACACGCGGATTTTTTCATCATCCCTTTCGGTCCGTTCGCCCATCGAAATCCCGCGTGCCAGATGAGCGAATTTCTTAGGATAATGTATTATCTCTTTTCTTCTAGAATTTCTGCAGCAATTTTTGCTGAATTTTCTGCCCCAGTAGGAACAAAATTCTTTGAAAACTCACTCAAACTACCCTCAAATTCTGCGTAATTTTCTTTAATTTTAGAAATTCCTTGAATCACTTGCTTTGTTTTTATGGCTAAAACACCCAAATTTTTCTCCTGAGCCCATTTGATGTTGTTTGTATGTTCATCATAAATTGGAATTCCAATAATTGGCTTTGATTTTCCACCCATAATTTCCCCCATGACAGTATGAGAGCCATTAACTACTGCATAATTACATAAATTCAAAATTGTATCTTTTTCTTGTTCTGAGAGAAATCCAATATCTATTTGAATCCAATCGATCTTTTTCTCCAAAGCATCAGATATTGAATATTTTTTACCATCTTTTCCAATTACTCCATCAATACTTGATTCATTTCTTGCATGTGAAATAATTCGTTTTTCTTTCTGCATTTCAGACTGAGTGAATACTTCTTCATATCTTTGACCTGTTCCGTCATTAGTTGATTTGTTTCCTGTTCTCATCCAATAACCAAATTCATTATTGGCAACTAATTGTTCTAAATCTGTCTCTTTTTCTTTTTGAATTGGTTTACTGTTTGTAAAATGTCCAACATAAACAACTTTTTCTTCTGCTTCTTTTATGAAATTTAGATTATATTCACACATTGTATATGGTGGAGGGGAATCTGCAACAAGAATTTTTGATGCTTTAACAATTTGTTTTGCAATAAAAATTAATGATGGATAAAGATATGATCTTGAATTATACAATTTTGGTCTAAATTGATTTGTTACAAATAAACTCGGAATATTTCTATTTTTTGCCAAAATATTTGAACCCATGTCACCATCATTGATTACCAAATCAAATTTTTCTTTATTGTATAATTTTCTCTCTTCTCTCAAATAATTAATTATTTGTCTTATCAGGGAAGGATTATTTTCAATTGGTAATAGTATATTCATCAATGATTTTGAAACACTTGGACCAAATTTTCCATCAATTGGTGTTGGCATTAAAATATTATGAATTTTTTCTTTCTTGTCTGGAAATCTTTTAATTAATTTTTCATAAACGTGATCTTTACTTGAAAAATGAACATCTAATTCATCATCAATGTGATCTTCTAGTGCTTCATGCAATCTCATCATTCGAGAATAGTGACCACTTCCCCACGGATAGATAAATTCCCCTATTTTGAGCACAATATGAAACCAAATATGCCCGTTTAAATTCTCAGTGATTCTACTCTAAGGAATCTAAAATATCATGTAGATTATTTGATCCTACTTTAATTGAAATTACTTTTTTTGTTTTTATTGCCATTTCTACTTCTTTTTTCAAAAATGGAGGAATTTCACTAGAACTAGTCATAACTATTTTTTCTAATTTTTTGAAATTTCTTTCTAACCCTATCTCTTTTGCCTCATCAAACAAGCTAGAATCCACTCCTGCAAGTGGAATAATTGGAATTTTCTTTTTTTCAAAAACTCTCTTTAATGAATTATCAATAAATTTTGAAGAAAATACTAGAGGTGATAAAGACAATGACACTCGATTGTTTGATTGCTTTAGCATTAACTCTAGAATAGAATTTACATAAACTAAATAATTTTTAATTCCACTAGATTTTATTTTTAAGCAAAAAAATTCCAACTCTATCTTATCTTGTACTAGTCTTGGAATTATTTGATTAATTATTTTAGCTAAATTCATTAATTCTGATTTTTGTCTATAACAAACTATGATTTTTGTATCATAACCTTGTTTGATTGTCTCATAACAAGAAACTGCAGATAGTTCATCATAAACTGCACAAATTGTTTTCTCATTTTGAGATTGATAGGGAATCCCTCCATTACCTTTATCTGAAAAAATAGAAATGTAGGCAAAATTTTTTGTTAAATACGTGAATAACAATTTATCATAATTTTGATCTGTTCCAGGATGAGCTCCTAACTTTGATTTTTTCTCTATAATGTTTGATGTTGCAGCAATTTCTACATCTTTGACTAGAAATCCTTTTGATGTTCCCTCTACTCTAACTAAAAATTTTTCACCTTTCAAGAGTAGATTCCCACTTATTGATGTAATATCAGAAATAATATCTTGAAAATTATTTTTTATTTGTTTGGCAATTATTATTTTTTCAATCCCAAAGAGTAAATTGATAGCAGATGATGCAAAGACTGGATCATTTGCATCTACTAAAATTACATCACAGTCACGTTTTACAGATTTAAATTGTTGATTTTTTATTTTGAGGATTTTTTTAATATTTGAAATTAATTGAGGTATTTTGTTTTTTGAAAATATCGTTGGAAAAACGACAACATAAGACATTTCATTCATAATTTCTATTTTGAATTCTACTTGTTTATAATTTAGGATAAAAATCGGGTAATCAATATAAAACAAATACTTCAAAACATAGTGTGGTAAGATTTACGCAAGAACAGGTAGATGAACTAAACTCCAAAATAAGTACTACAGAGGAGGCTATTCAATGGGTATCTGATAATCTTCATCCTAAAGTTGCAAAGGCATCAAGTTTTGGAGCAGAAGATGCAGTTGTAATGGATATTATGTTAAAGATTAATCCAAAATTTAGATTCTTTACATTAGATACTGGAAGACTACCTCAAGAAACTTATGACATTATGGATATTTTAAGAAAAAAATATAATATTTCAATTGAAGTACTTTTCCCTGATACAAAAGAAGTAGAAGAAATGGTTCTAGAAAAAGGAATGAATCTCTTCTATGATAGTGTGGAGAACAGAAAACTTTGTTGTGGAATTCGTAAAGTACATCCAATGAATAAAATGTTGAACACTTTGGATGGATGGATTACTGGTTTAAGACGTGATCAGACCAAGATTAGAGAAAATGTGAAAATTTTTCAGCTTGATTCTGGACATGGAGGAATTCTCAAAATTAATCCAATTATTGATTGGACATGGGAACAAATTCAAGAATATATCAAAAAGAATGAACTTCCATACAACAGTCTTCTTGACAAAGGATATCCAAGTATTGGATGTGAACCTTGTACTAGAGCAATAAAACCAGGTGAAGATCTTAGAGCTGGAAGATGGTGGTGGGAACAGGGTGAACACAAAGAATGTGGCCTTCATATAGACGATAAATAGAGGATTTAACGTGTCAGATAACGGTCAAATCAAAGCACATGGTGGCGTTCTTGTAAACAGAATTACTAATGTTGATCCTATCGGACTATTCACAATTACAATTAGTGAAGATCTTGCAAATGATGTAGAAAATATTGCAGATGGAATTTTTAGCCCTCTAGAGGGGTTTTTGGGTCAAAAAGACTTTGACAGTGTTGTTTCTCGTGGAAGACTAGCAAATGATTTAGCTTGGACCATTCCAATTGTACTTGATGTTGATGAAGAAACTGCCTCAAAAATGAAAGAATCAGGTGATGTTTTGATACAAAACCATCAAGGAACAGGCATTGCAGTATTACATGTTTCAGAAACATTTTCTTTTGATAAAGAAAAAACTGCTCAAGGAGTCTACGGTACTAATGATTCATCACATCCAGGTGTTGCATATACTATGTCAATGAAAGATTATTTGGTTGGCGGAAAAATTGATTATATTCAAAGACCTGAAGACACTGAAATTAGAAAAAATAGATTAACTCCAATTCAAACAAGGGAAGCATTTGCTCAAGCAGGTTGGAAAACAATTTGTGCTTTTCAAACTAGAAATCCTCCACACGTTGCACATGAAATGCTACAAAAGACATCAATTACAACTCGCGATGGAGTCTTTGTCAATCCAATCATTGGAAAGAAAAAATCCGGTGATTTTGTAGATGAAGTGATTGTAAAATGTTATGAAACCATGATAAAATTATACTATCCAGAAAATAGATGTAAACTTGGAACATTACACACACAAATGAAGTATGCTGGTCCAAAAGAGGCAATTCATCATGCAATAATGAGACAAAATTATGGATGTACTCATATTATTATCGGGCGTGATCATGCAGGTGTTGGAAAATTCTATGATCCATTTGCAGCCCAAAAAATATTTGATGATTATCCAGAATTAGAAATATCTCCAGTATTTTTCCCACCGTTCTTTTATTGTAAGAAATGTCTTACATACACAACTCCAAAAGCATGTCCACATGATAATGATGTAAAAGTACAAATCAGTGGAACTGCACTAAGAGAGATGATTCAAAATGGACAAGCACCTTCTGAATTCATCTTAAGACCAGAAGTAGCAAAAGTAATTTTAGATCATCCAAAACCATTTGTTGATTAGATATTTATTCAATCAAACATTAATAAATTTGTGAAATATCTATTTGCAATAATTTTGTTAATAGGATTTATTTTTACTCCAGCATTTGCTCAAGAAACAAAAAATCCTTCTTTAGTAGATGTTTCGTTTGAAATTCCTGCAGAAGAATTCAATACTATTGTACGAGATACACAAATTATACCACTTGATGATATTCATGTAATTAGTTGGCAAGTTGACATTGATAATAATTTAATTTATTCAAATCCTAATGGAGCGGCAGTCATTAGATTATACGATCAGCAAGGCAGTGGACAATTAATTGAAATTGGAATGGGTCCACAACCTAATAACAAATTTTGGGTAGCAGTAATAACTGAAGAAACAGGATACATCATAGTCCATAGAGATTTAGTTAGAGGTTGGTATCCTGAAACCAAATTAATCATATCTTATACTGATAAAGCAGGATTAACTGTCAATAATGGAGCAAGAATTGTAGTTACCAATCTTGATATTTCCCCATTTGCAATTGACGCTTATTCAGTTCATGGAATGGAGAGCTCAACTGATCCACCCGCAGTAAATTCTGGAAGTATGATTGTAGATATTTTATCCGGTGACCCATCAAAAAACATCTTTGCATATTTTCCATTTTATATGGCCATAGGAGTTGGAATAATAGTTGCAGCACTATTTCTAACTAAGAAGCGTACTTAGTTTTGTAATATTTGCAATTTTTTTTAATCTTGCATACATCACACATTGGAGAAATTGGCTTGCAAATATTTTGGCCATACATTACAAAAGTATCATTAATATCAATCCAGTATTTTTTTGGAACTTTCTTCATTAATTCTTGCTCTGTTTCTTCAGGATTTTTTGTATCCACTAGTCCTAATCTATTTGAAATTCTATGAACATGAATATCAACTGGAATAGCTGGTTTTTCAAAAGCATAAACTAGTACACAATTTGCAGTCTTTCTTCCAACGCCTGGTAATTCGACTAGTGTATCTAAATTATCTGGAACTTTACCTTTGTATTTTGTATTAATAATTTTTGCAACTTCAATAATTCTTTTAGATTTCACATGAAAAAATCCAATTGATTTTATTATCTTCTCAACATCTTTTACTTTGGCATTTGCAAGTTGCTTTGAGTTTTTGTATTTTGAGAATAATGCTTTAACAGCCTTTGTTGTAGCCTCATCTTTTGTTCTTGCTGATAGAATGGTACCAATTAGAATACTAAATGGACCAGTTTGTGCATCATGAAGATCTCTTAATGCTGTGATTCTGGGAGGTTTTACAGCATCCATTGTATTTATCATACCGCGAAGAATTCTTTCCATTTTAATCTGAAAAACTACATACAAGTATTATAACTGTAATAACTGCATATTTTTCATTGGAATTAACGAAACAAGAAGAATCTGCACTAAAAGGTGAACAAGGCGAAATGATGCAGATGGCATACAGAATTCTAGTTGCAACAGGTGAGGCAACTGATGCTGAAAAATTAATTCCAATTGAATGGACCCATCTTTCTGGTGTAAATTATAATACAATTGGTGATGCAGGCGAAGAATTCCTTTCTAGTATTAGTAAAGAAGCTCGAGTTAAAGTAAAAACAACCCTAAACCCAATGGGTTTTGATATTGATAATGTATCAAATTATGGACTAGACGAAAATTTTATCACAAAACAACTATCAATAAAAAATTCATATGAAACAATGGGTGTTATTCCATCATTTTCATGTATTCCATATGAGATTTATGATATTCCAAAAAAAGGAACTCAAGTTGCATTTGCTGAAAGTAATGCTGCAATCCACGCAAATTCTTATGATAATCTAAAAACAAACAAGGAAAGTGCATTTAGTGCATTAGCTAGTGCACTTACTGGAAAAAGTCCAAATTCTTCACTAAGAAAAGAAGACAAACCAAATGTCACAATCCAGATGAAGGTAAAAAATCCAAATGAATTATCATATGGAATGTTAGGATTTTTTGCTGGAAAAGTTGGAGATATATCAGTAAATGTGTCTGGACTTGCAGAAATGGATAAACGACAATGTAAAGCCATGTGTGGAGGCATGGGAACTTCAGGAACTTGTGCCAAATTCATTTTTGGAGAAGGTGATTCTGATTGTGAAAAAATTGATTTTGATGAAAAAGAGATGCTAAATATTTTTGATGAATTAAACACCGCTGAGAAAGGCGATATCATCACACTAGGAAGTCCTCAATTAGGATTAGATGAAATTACTGAACTTTCTGAAAAATTAAAGGGCCGCTCTTTCAAAAAGAGATGTATGGTTTTTACTCCAAGAATTGTAAAGGAACAAGCAAAAAAACTTGGATATACAAATGAATTAGAACGCGCAGGTTGTGAAATTCTATCTGATTGTTGCACTTGTCTTACTCCATTAATTAACAAAGATTCTGTTGATGCAGTTACTACAAACAGCATCAAAGGTGCATTTTATCTAAAAAATTCTAACGGTGTAGATGTAAATCTAAAACCATTATCCCAAATAATTGAAGATGAGACAAGTTGAAGAAAATTCTAGTTTCAGGTAAAGTACAAGGAACTGTTTTAAAATCTAATGATCCAATTAATTTTTTAGGTACAGTTGATAAAAAAACTGGAATTATCAGTGACAAGAATCATGATCTTTTTCAAAAATCACTTAAAGATTCTATCTTAGTATTTCCTTCAGGTGTAGGAAGTAGTGTTGGGGCATATACAATTTATTCAATTAAATCAAATAATGTTGCACCTCGTGCAATGATTTGTCAAAAAGCAGATCTTACAGTGGCTACTGGATGTGCATTAGCAAATATTCCATTAATCACTATAACTGATGAAGAATTTCTCTCTATTGAAGATGGAATGAAAATTTCACTTGATACAGATGATTCTAATCCAATTCATCATCAGTAAGATTTTCTATTTGTGCATCTCCTACCTCTACTTCCTTAATCTGACTTTTTCCTGAAGGCATTACACGAACAAAATCATCAATGCTAATTTTTTTAGTAATTTCTTCATGAATTTTTAAGAATTCAATTCTAACCTTTTTTGCAGTATCTACCATTTCTGCCCCATGAGGCTCAATTATTACATAACAGATTGAATTTTTCTTTATTGTTTCTGGAGGTCCACATGTTAATGCATGACCATCTTCTTGTTGAATTATTCCTACAGCTAGTTTGAGATTTTTAGAATTGATAAAATTCCGTTGCCCTTCAATTGTAAATGATCCTTTTGGAAGAAATTCTCCACTTGGAGCAGATTTTTTCACTTGTTCAGGATGTATCCAATATGCTTTAACACCATACAATCCTTCTCTCCATGCACGACTAAAACAAACAGTAGCATGTGCTACTTCATCCATACTCGTAGCTGGTGCATGTTCTGCATCTTTAATGATAAAAAATGGCGAACCAAAAATATCAGCATGAAATATTTTATCATTTTTAACTAAATGTTTTCTAACTACAGCTGAATTTGATGCAGCATCTCTTCCACCTACAGCAAGATATCCATCTGTTGTATAGAACCACCTATACCTTTCATACCAACTTTTCTTTCTAATCTCTGTAACTAACATTATATCTTGTTCTGATTCTGTTTTATTCTGAAATTTTTCAAGCTTTTTCTCAGTTTTAGATTTTATTTCTTCAATTGAACTAATTGCTCTTGATTGTTTTTTTGCCTCATTAAATAATAATGACGCAATTGATTGAAGAGAAGATTTTGCATTAATTTTTATTTTTTCATCTTGTACTATAATTAATGAAATTCCTTTTTCACTAGTTAATTTTGCATTGTGATTTGCTAAAATCTTTTGTGCAGATGCATCCTCAATTGATAATATCCCACTTGAAACCATTTCAAAAAGAGAATTTGCTACATTTGTAATGTTTTTTGATCTATCCTTGACTGTTTGAATTGCCTTTTCTTGCTCTGAAATTTGAGTTTGAAATTCTTTAATTTTTTTATCAGAACCGCTTGACTGAATAGATTTTCCTTTTGTGACTATATTTTCTGTATATACAGTATCTAATCCTTCAATGAAACTATTTACATCAACTATTTCCCCTTCCATTTTTCCCAACTTTATTGGAAGAATTTCTGTTTTTTCATTTCTAATGATAATTGGTTTATGATTTCCTGAAATTACATCTGAAACAACTTTTTTTGTTGTTTCAAAAATTTTTATTATTTCATCATTAGTTAATAGATTTCCAATTTTTTTTGGATCAATATTTGCAATCTCAAAAATTCCCTCCACATATTTTTTTGGCAATCCTAAAGTTCGTCCAAACCATTTTGCAGAAACTAAATCTGATGTTTTAAGAGCATCAAAATCAGATTCTAATATGTTAAAAATATCTAATCCATTATTTGGTGGTTGTACATATTCTAACCCAACACTTAGTTTTCTATGTCTAACTTCTATTGAATGCTGTAATGCAAGAATTTTCATTTCTTTACTGCAAAGTAAAATATTCCCATCTCCAAAAAATTCCCCTACTAAAACAAACTCTTTTCCAAATCCCTCAAAAGTAAAATATGCGATTCTTTCAGCACCAATCTGTTCAATTTTTTTTAACTTTAATCTAAGAAGATCACTTCGTAATCTTTTGAGTAATCTATTTGGTTCCATCTGATCAATTTTTACTGCAGTTAACCAAACACCTGATGTCGAGACCATCATGAAAAGATCACTTTTTTCAGTATGATGAAGTTTGAATAGGATACTATCTTTTGTAATTCCATAGATATTGCTAATATAGTAGCCTTGAACTTGCTCTGAAATTGTATCTACTAAATACCGTAATTCGATTCCAGCTAGTCCCATAATTATCGTATTTTCAGTCTAAAATTATATCCTTGCTATGACATGCTCAAACTCGAGCAAAGCTATTAAACATGGTTTGATTGAGTCACGCTAGAAATTTAATTGGCGAAATTTAAAAAGAAAACATCTGAACCTACACCTGATACTAATGACTCTAAAATCGAATCAATAGATGAAAAACCCTCAGATATACCTGAAACAGAAAAATCTGAACCCATACCTGTAGATCCAAAAAACCCACCTGTGAGTGCAGCTGAAAAGAGCGAAAAAGATAAAAAATTAAATAAATTATACTGGATGCGAGTTGCTTTAGCTATAATTGCAGGAACTAGTGCAACCTTCATTTTTGCAGATATTGAAGGTGAAGAAAGACGATGGGCCTCAATTGGATATATGATAATATTATTTTTTATATCTATTTTAGTTGCAAAAGGAATGAAAATGCAATTACCACATTCAGATAGAAAGAAACTTGTCACCCAAGCAATTGGTAGCTATGTTTTCTTGTACTTGTTTACTTGGATTGTAAGTCATACCTTGGTTCATTCAGGAAGTATTACAAATGGAATTAATCTCTAATTTTTCAATCAAAACTATGAGAAGATAGTATATGTGGAATTTTAAAACACCTGGCATTCCTGATGAAAATTTTGAACGCGTCGATAAAGTTCCAATTACTAAAGAAGAAGTAAGAACCATTCAAATTAGTAAAGCAAGACTAAAGCAAGGTCAAACAGTTTATGATATTGGTTGTGGCAGTGGATCAATTTCAGTTGAAGCTGCACTTCAAGTTGAATCATCTGGAAAAATTTTGGCAATTGATTTTGATGAAAAAGCTATAGAACTCACTAAAAAAAATGCAGAAAAATTCCAAATTTCAAACATTACAACAATTTTTGGTAATGCTAAAGAAAAAATTTTAGAATTAGAACAAGCTGATGTAATTTTCATTGGAGGAACTGGTGGAGACACACAAAAAATTGTTGAATTATCTCAGGAAAAACTAAAATCTGGTGGTAGAATTGTGATTGGTACTATTCTTATTGAAACACTTTCAGCAGTATTGCAGATTTTAGAGAAATTACAATTTAAAGACGTAGATATCACTCAGGTTACAATATCCAAGAGCAGAAAAACTACTACTGGAACTATGATGCTTGCAAGAAACCCTGTAACCATAATTTCTGCTACTAAAATATAATCTAGATTTTTAATTGGGAACTTTGGAACATATTTCATGCCTGGATTAATTGGAATTGGAGTAGGTCCTGGAGATGTAGAGCTTCTTACAGTCAAAGCAGTAAAAGCAATTCACAATGCCGATATTATCATGTGTCCTGCTTCTAAAGAAGATAGACCAAGCATTGCTTTATCAATAATAGAATCCATAATTGATAAATCAAAAAATCAAGAA
>Ga0207991_1000304_pt1 | contig 34724 bp, 42 predicted proteins | sample ETN07SmetaG_FD_185786 | JGI IMG/M metagenome (GOLD analysis project Ga0207991, IMG submission 185786) | Marine microbial and viral communities from oxygen minimum zone, Eastern Pacific Ocean - ETNP2014F14-07SV275 (SPAdes) (version 2) | ecosystem: Environmental > Aquatic > Marine > Oceanic ...
AATAATTTGTATTTGCCAAATTTTCCCTTATTCCAAGTGCTAAGGATAGTTTCATAGTCCTTTATATCTTTATTTTTAGGTTTGTCTTTCATTAAAATTTAAGTTTTTTTTATGTTATCATAAATTACAATTTACAAGCTATGTTTAAAAATTTATTTAGCAATATATCCCCAAAGCGTTTTTATGTATTTACATCTAAAGTAATACCATGGACATTAATAATATCAATAATTCTTATTTTTTATGGCTTATATCTTGGGCTATTTAGTGTTCCATTAGATTATCAGCAAGGTGATGCATTTAGGATTATCTATGTTCATGTTCCTAGTGCCTGGCTATCACTATTTGCCTATACTTCGCTATTTATATGTTCAGTAGTGGCGTTAATTTGGCGAATAAAGGTTTTTGAAGTTTTATCGATTTCTTCGGCTAAAACGGGAGCTCTTTTTACCTTTCTAGCCTTAGTTACAGGATCAATTTGGGGAAAGCCAATGTGGGGAACTTGGTGGGTCTGGGATGCAAGATTAACATCAGAGTTAATATTATTATTCATTTATATTTCTATCATTGCTTTACATAATTCATTTGATGATTATAGAAAAGGAGCTAAAGCTGCCAATATATTAGCAATAGTAGGTTTTATAAATATACCAATTATTCATTTTTCAGTAGAATGGTGGAATACATTACACCAAGGACCATCGGTAATGAAATTTAGCTCACCATCAATTTCTCCAGAGATGTTATACCCCTTGATATATGTATCCATAGGCTTCACTTTTTATTTTATAACCTCAATATTTTTATCAGCCCGTAATACTTTACTCTTAAGAGAAAGAAATAAGCAGTGGGTTAATTCAATCTAAACTGATTCTCAAGGCTTTTGAGCAAGCAATCGGCGTTACAAGAAGAAAAATAAAAAATATAATACCCATAAGTATTAATTCAGAAAAATAATCTATATTAAAAAATGAATTATTAACTGCACTAGTGCCGAAAATTAATATCGGAATATAAAGAGGGAGAACAACAATTGATGTAAGAATTTTATTTTTTTTTAGACTTATAGTTAGTGCTGCTGCAATAGAACCCAAGAGGCTCATAGTTGGCGTACCAATTAATAAGCTTAAAAATAGGACTATTGATGTATCATAACCTAAACCTAATAATAAAGATAAAAAAGGCGCAATTAACACGACAGGAAAGTTCGAGAGTAACCAGTGAGAAAATATTTTAGCTAAAATATCAATTTCTAAATTTTCGTTATGAATAACAAATATTTCTAAAGAACCATCATCATAGTCATCCTTAAAAATACTTTCTATATTGAGCACACATATAAGTAGACAAGCTATCCAAATCATAAGAGGGGTTAATTCAAGAATGATATTCTTTTCAGCATAGCTTATCGAAATATTGAAAAAAATTATAATAATAAATAAATATAAAATTGGGAAAAATAATTCGTAACCAGACCTAGCTGCAAGCGTGACTTCTTTTGTAATTATGGAATAAAACTGTTTCATTTTTAATTTAACTTAAAATTTATTGCATTAGGAAATATATTTGTAATTGGTTTATGATTTGTGATTATTAGTGATCCATTGTTACTTAAATGTTTTTTTGCTGTTTTATTAAACATTTCAACAGCTTCATCATCTAGTGCACCGTAAGGTTCATCTATTATCCATAACTTGGAATTTGTAATAAGTGTTTTCATTAGCGAAGCTCTTTTTTGTTGCCCATGTGAAAGATATTTAATGAGTGTGTTTTTATATTTTGTCATACCATACATATCAATAGCTTCATCTATAAGTTGTTTTTGACTTACACCATAAAATGATTGTAGATATATTAGGTTCTCATTAATACTCAAATTATTTTTTAATCCATACCTGTGGCCTATATAAATAGTTCTGTTAAATAATTTTGTATCACCGCTAACATTTTTTACTTCACCATTTGTAGCCTCGGTAATTCCTACAAGTATTTTTAGGAGAGATGTTTTTCCTGAACCATTATGACCATAGATATTAGTGATTTGTGATTTTAATATATCTATAGATATATTTGAAAAAATAGCAGTATCATTTCTATGTAGAGTTAAATTATTAGCTGTTATAATCTTTTCTTGCATCTTTTAAAATCTAACATATATCATATTTGAACATGATTATGAATCAAAGGTTTCTTATATTTTTTCGGGCTTAACAAGTTCATTTTTTGAAACTACAATTCCATCGGCATCTGAATATAAATAGCGGCCTTCTTCAAAAATAACATTAGCAAAACTAAGATTTTTTTCATATTTGCCTACATTTTTTTTCTTGCTTTTATTTGGAACACTATTAAGTGCTTTAATCCCAATCTCTATGTTATTTATTATTTCCGTATCTCTTATGCAGCCATTTATTATAAACCCTGACCAGCCATTTTTATATGCAAGCATAGCAAGGTTCTCACCTAATAGCGCACACTTAGTTGACCCTTGGCCATCAATTACCATTACATCACCATTTACCTTCGTGTTGACTAGTTTTTTTACATATGAATTATCTTCGACAGCTACAACAGTACGAATTTTCCCGAAGAATTTTTTGTTTTTCCCAAAGGATTTAAATATTGAATCTGCTATCTGTAGATTTTTCTCTTTGTCACATAAATCAGCAGTATTGAAAGATATCATAATTTTAAGTTTTCTTTTAATTTCGTTAGTATTATTAGAGCAGGAAATGCTATCAATGAACAGAACACAAAATACATTTCCCAGTCTAGTATTTCTACCAAGAATCCCGATGACCCAGAAAATAGTGTTCTTGGCATAGACATTAATGCAGTCATAAGAGCAAATTGTGAAGCCGTAAATTTTTTATTCGTCATATTGGCTATAAATGCTAGATATGCTGTATACCCCATTCCTGCAGCTAAATTTTCTAAAGAAATAACCGCCATAAGCAAGTATATATTATTACCTATAAAAGCAAGCACGGAAAACCCAAGAGTTGCAAAAGCTTGAAATACTCCAAATATCATTAATGAACTATATAGACCAATTCTTAATGACACTAAGCCTCCTACAAAAGCTCCAATTAATGTTGCAAATAACCCAAAAAATTTTACAACAGTGCCTATCTCTGTTTTTGAAAAACCAATATCCAAATAAAAATTTGTGCTTAGCGAGTGAGCCATAGTGTCTCCAATTTTATATAAAAGAATAAACAGTAATATTAGAACAGGTACGAGCAAGGTATTATCTAAAATATTACGCCTAGATATTTTTGTTCTTGTTTTTAAATTTTTTAATCTATCAGAAGCAATATTTATAGACACATGTCTATTAAAAAACTCTATGAATGGATTATAAACAGCTGCAATAAAATTAGATGGTTCATAATATTGTTTTGGTTCATCGGCTATTAAGGTTATAAATACACCAAATAACATTACTGAAGACATTAGGGCATATACCATTTGATATGACATATAGTCAGCTAAAATTAAGCCTCCAGCACCAGCAGCTAAAGCTCCAATTCTATAACCCAATACATAAGCTGACGCACCTATTGTTTGCTCTTCATCAGTTAATGATTCTCTTCTATAAGCATCTATCACAATATCTTGTGATGCAGATGAAAATGCTACAAGTGTCGCTAATATTGCTACATTCAACATATTCATTGCAGGATTTGCCGTGCCCAAGGCAATTATTGATATTATTAATAAGATTTGAGTTACTAATAGCCAGCTTCGTCTTCTCCCTAACTTTGATAAAGTAATGTGGTCAAATAGTGGAGCCCAAAGGAACTTCAAAGAATACGGAAGGCCAACCAAGGCAATTAACCCAATGGTAGACACCGGTATACCTTCATCAGTGAGCCAAGCTTGCAATAAAGTAATTGTTAACAACAAAGGAATGCCAGCAACAAAACCCATTGATAACGTTATCAGCATTTTCTTTTCAAAATAAGGTTTGAAGACCATTAAGACTTTGTTCATAAGGTGTAACTCATAATTAATGGAGAGTGATCAGAAAATCTTTCCTTTTTATATATCTTAGCATCAATTGTTTTAATATTATTGCCAGGTGAAAGCATTTGATAGTCAATTCTCCAACCAACATTATTGTCCCATGCTCTACCTCTATTAGACCACCATGTATAGTTATCTGGAAGTTTGTTTATTAGCCTAAATGTATCTACAAAACCATGCTTGTTAATAATTTTGTCTAACCACTGCCTTTCTTCAGGAAGAAAACCAGAGTTTTTTTGATTTGATTTCCAATTTCTAATATCAATTTCTTTATGGGCTATATTCCAATCACCGCAAATTATAGTAGCTTGTTTACTAGATTTAATTTTTTTTAGATAAGATTCAAACTTAGACATGAATTTATATTTTAATAACTGACGATGCTCACCAGATGAACCTGATGGAAAATAAACCGATACAATAGTTAATTTTTTGAATTTTAATTCTATAAACCTCCCTTCTTTCTCAAAAATCTTTGAGCTAAATGACTTTGATACATTCATAGGTTTTTCTTTGCAATAGATACATACTCCGCTATAACCTTTTTTTTCAGCTTCAGACATATATCTTTTATAGCCTTTAAGGTCAAATTCAGAAAAACTTATTTGCTCATTAGTTGCCCTTACCTCTTGAAGACATATAAAATCAACTTTTTGTTTTGAGAGCCAACGGAACAAACCTTTTTTTTGACTTGCTCTAATACCACAGACATTTAATGTTAAAATTTTCATAAACTTTTGTTGACTATGTTAATATATTTATATTAATGAATGATATTAAAAAAAGTTTTATTGAGTTTACATTAAATCACGAAATACTTAAATTTGGTAATTTTACTTTAAACTCTGGAAGGCAAAGCCCATATTTTTTTAATACTGGCTTGTGCAATGATGGAAAAAAACTAAATGAGCTCGCATCTTTTTACAGTCAATTAATTGTCAATCATAATCTAGAATTTGATTTTATATTTGGACCTGCCTATAAAGGTATTACATTGGCAACATCTATAAGTTCAATACTAAACTCCAACCATAATCTTACTAAACCATATTGCTTCAATCGGAAAGAACTTAAAACCCATGGTGATAAAGGAATTTTTGTTGGTTCACAACCTTCTGGTAATGCTCTAATAGTTGACGATGTAATATCTTCTGGGAAATCTATTATTGAGTCAATTAATTTACTTTCTGATAATGGCTCTTCTCCTAAGGTAGTCGTTGTTGCTTTTGATAGAATGGAAATAGGATCTGAGCAGATGGCATCGCTAGAAATTAAAAATGATTATAATGTTAATATTTATTCAATTATAACTTTAGACGACATTATCAATTATCTTGCTACAGATAAATCTCTCAACAAACATCTAACGCTTATGGAAGACTATATTAAACAATATGGAGGATAAGTTTAGGGATATAATACTAATTTTGCCCCAACTAAGAGTGTTACAATCTGATAAACAATCTTAATAGTTCTGCTATCTTTTGATAAAGAAATGTGTGCACCTACATATCCGCCTATAAGTGATCCTAGCAGCAAAGCGGGTAATATATTCCAATCAATATCTACATACATTGCCAGTGTAATAGCTCCAATTGCATTATAAAATAATCCAACAATAATGAGTGTATATACAATAGCTTTTTTATAGTCCATTCCATACCAAGACACCATACAAATAGTAAATAATAAACCAGTTCCAGCAGACAATGACCCATTCGTAAAACCAATAACAAAAATTAGAATATAACCTAAAAAATTATTTTTTAAAGTTGGCTTATATTGTTGTTCTATTACCCCATGATCTTTGCTCTTAAATGAGTAGACACTGATTCCGATGATGAATAACCCAAGAAGTAACCGGGCGATAGTATCATTTAAATAGTAAATATACTGAGCCCCTAAAATTACAGCTGGACCCCCTACTAGAAGCATTTGTAGGAAGAATTTTTTATCAAAATTTATAGATTTTAAGAATCTTATAGATGCACCAACCCCTAGTGCAACAGTAGCAATCTTATGAACAGATAGTGCATTTGCAAATGGAATATTAAATATAAAAAGTATTGCTGGTAATTGGATAACACCAGCACCTCCACCTGAAAAAGCAGAAAATATATTAGAAATTAATGAGACAATAAAAAGGTAAAATTGATCAAGCAAGCTATATCCTATGTATCATTGTTCCTATCCCTTCATCAGTGAATAGTTCTAACAATATAGCATGCTCTACAGTCCCATCAATTATTTGCACATGCTCTACACCTGATGATACAGCTTCTAATGCTGACTCTATTTTTGGCAACATCCCCTTAGAAATAACTTTTTTGTGTATCAATTTTTTTACTTGGGAAGCATTGATAGATTTTATAAGATTATTTTCAGTATCAAGAATCCCAGTTGTATTTGTTAGAATTATATATTTTCCTGCTTGTAAAATATGAGCAATTTTTCCAGCAACTATATCAGCATTTATATTATATGTTTTAAAATCTTCTCCAATACCAATTGGAGCAATTACTGGTATAAAAGGCGATCCATCTAGGAGACTTACTACTTCAGGGTCAATACTTTGAATCATGCCAGTATTTTTAAAATCAATATTCTTAAATTCACCTTCGCCAACCATCTTTTTAGCCCTTATCAATCCACCGTCTTTTCCAGAAAGTCCAACAGCTTTCCCCCCATGCGATGTTATTGAATTGACTATATCTTTATTTATTAAACCACCAAGAACCATTTCAACTATATCAATAGATTTTGAATCAGTGATTCTCATTCCATTTGCAAACTCTGATTTTATTCCCTCTTTTTCAAGATATTCATTAATTTGTGGGCCACCACCATGTACAATTACCGGGTGTAACCCAACTTGCTTAAGCAATACTATATCTCTGGTAAAATTATTTTTTAATGTTTCATCAGTCATAGCATTACCACCAAATTTTATAACAATAGTCTTATTTGCTAACTGTTGAATATATGGTAATGCCTCAATAAGAACTTTTGCCGTAGAGGGCGTTATCTTATTTTCATTTCTATAAATTACTTCTTTAATTTTTTTCATTTCATTTTAAAACGGTATATTAATATTCTTATCAACCTTTAATATATTATCTTTGACTATCTTTTTTATTTTATTTAATGTTTCTTCCGTATCTGCTTCAAATCTCAAAATTATATTAGATGTTGTATTGGAGCATCTTATAAGTCCCCAACCATCTGGATATATAACTTTTAGACCATCTATGTCAATTATTTCTGCATTATCAAACTTAGCTAATTTTACAAACAATTCCATAAAAGTAAAATGATTATTCCCCTCAAAAGGTATGTTTATTTCTGGTGTAGTTATAGATTTTGGGAGATTATCTAATAATAATTCAGGCTGATCTGAAAATGAAAGAATTTCTAATAATCTTATGGATGCATAAATACCATCATCAAAACCATCCCATTTATCAGCAAAAAAAATGTGGCCACTCATTTCTCCTCCTAAAATAGCTTTTTCCTCAATAATTGTATTCTTAATAAACGAATGCCCAGTTCTAGAAAGTATTGGCACCCCTTTATTTTTAATAATCTCATCCTTTAAATGACTCGTGCATTTGATATCAAAAACTATCTTGCTACCAGCATTTCTTTTTAGTATATCTCTAGCAAAAATAATTAATAACTGGTCTGGCCAGAGTATTTCTCCATTTTTTTTAACAACATTTACTCGGTCACCGTCACCATCATATGCAAAACCAATATCTGTAGAATATTTAATAATATTTTTTTTAATTTGTTCTAAATTTTTTTCTTTAAGTGGGTCAGGCGGATGGCTTGGGAATTCTCCATCTACTTTTTCATTAATAATATTAGTACTTATATTGAGTGAGTCAAAAATTTTTCTTACTACTTTACCGGTTACACCATTACCACAATCAAGAGAAACATTCATAGGAGTTTTAATTTTAATATTTGATTTAATCTTATCAATATAGGCTTCAAGTATTTTATTATTTTTTTCTATTACTCCACTATTTTTATTACTTATTAGATTATTATCATTTATTAAATTCATAAGCTCCTTTATATGTTCGCCAAATAGTGTTTTATTATTTATAACTACTTTGAGACCATTGTGGTCTTTTGGATTATGGCTTCCAGTAATCATAACGCCATTATGTATATTTAAATGATATAAGGAAAAATATAATAATGGTGTTGGAAGTTCGCCAATATCTATTACATCTATGCCTGATGAAATTAATCCTTTTATTAAGTATTCCTTTAATTTTGGACTAGATAGTCTCCCATCCATGCAAACGCAGATTTTTTTTATTTGCGTTGTATTTACTTTAGTTCCTATTGATTTTCCAATAAGGAAAAAAGAATCTTCATTTAATTGATTAGGGTATATTCCTCTAATATCATATGCGCGAAATATATCTTTTGATATTGTCAATTTAGGCTTTACCTGATGACCCAAACCCATCTCTAGCTCTATCCGTTGACTGAAAATCTTCAACAATTATAAAATTTGGCCTATCTACACTAATAAAGATTAATTGTGCTATCCTGTCATAAGGTTCAATCTTAAATTCTTTTGAGCTTCTATTCCAACAAGACACAAATAACTGGCCTTGATAATCTGAATCTATTAGCCCAACTAAGTTTCCAAGCACTATACCATGTTTGTGCCCAAGTCCTGATCTAGGTAAAATAAGGGCCGCATGGCTCTTATTTTCAATATATATGGCAACTCCCGTTGGGATTAATTCTGTTTCATTAGGTTTTATAATTTTGGCAGAACTAATTGATGCTCTCAAATCTAATCCCGCAGAGCCATCTGTAGAAAACTTTGGAAGTTCAATAAGTTTTTTATCTAGCACTTTAATTTTGACATTATTTAACATTAGACTTTACCAACGATATTTTGGTTGAATATACTTTTGCGATAAATTTAAGGATACTTTTTGCTATGTTAATTTTTTTGTCATATTTAATTTCAATACTTGAGTTCTTTGAAAAAACAACTACTTCATTATAATCAGACTCAAAGCCGAGCCCCTTTTCATGATTAGCAATATTTCCAACAACAACATCAAGCTTTTTATTGTTAAGCTTTTCAATAGTATTCATCTCTAAGGAATTTGTTTCAGCCGAAAACCCAACCATGAAAATGTCTTTATATTTTTCAGATACAGTTTTTAATATATCTTTGCCTCTTTCAAACTCTATTTTAATATTATTTTCACTTTTTTTATGTTTAGTATTTGAATAATTGCTGGGATGATAATCAGCTATTGCAGCTGTAGAGATGAAAATATCATTTGATTTAATTTTTTTCATAACAGATTCCATCATTTCAGATGATGTTTCTATATATGATGTTTTAATTTCAGGAATAGGCTTGAGCGATACTGGTCCAGAAATTAATTCTACATGCGCACCCATTTCCTTAGCAACTACTGCAATTGCATATCCCATTTTGCCAGAACTATAATTACTCATATACCTAACTGGATCAATTGGCTCTCTGGTTGGGCCCGCTGTTATCAAAATATTTATACCTGTCAGGGGATTTTTTTTAATATTATTTTTAATATTTTCAAGAATATCTTCTGGATTTATCATTCTTCCATATCCAGTATCACCACATGCATGGTTACCATATGCAGGCCCAATGACTTTGATATCAGCATCTTTTAGTTTTTTAAAATTATTTTGAGTTATTTTATTGTTCCACATATCAGGATTCATTGCTGGAGCAATAAAAATATCTTTTGTTGATGCTAGACAAATAGTCGATAGTAAGTCATCACCATGACCATTTGCTAATTTATTCATAAAATTTGCTGTACAGGGTGCAATTAAAATCATATCTGCCCACTTTGCAAGATCTAAATGAGTAAAATTAGTGTTATGGGCTGAATCACTATCTTCTGTTAGTACTTTATTACCCGATAATGATTCAAGCGTTGTTTCTGTAATAAATAATGCAGAGCTTTTAGTCATCACAACTTTCACATCACAGCCTTCTTTTTTAAGTTTGCTTGTGATTTCAGCAGCTTTATACGCTGCTATACTCCCAGTAATTCCTAATAATATATTTTTATTCATCAAAATATTCATATGTCTATAGTAGCAAAATAATTAAATTATTATACACATTCAGACCAACTGATTTGCTAAAAAAACCAATAATTCTTTGATATGTTTTTTTGTATGATTACTAGTAATATTAATTCTTATTAAATCTTTATTTTTTGGAACAGTTGGATATCTAATAGCTTGCACAAATAACTTCTTATCCAATGCTAGTTTCTGAATTTTCATAACTAGTTCTGGACTCCCTAGTGTAATTGTTTGGATAGGCATCATAGATTTATTTATATTTAAGTTATAGAGTTTTGCTGTATCTTTAAAAAATTTAATATTTTCAGCTAGTCTATCATTCAAAGATTTATTTTTAATTATAATTTTTAAGCTTGCCCTCGTAGCCTCAACTATTGATGGAGGAATCGATGTTGAATAAATATATGGTTTTGATTTCTGGACAAGAAGGCCTATTAAATCCTTAGAGCCAGAAATAAAGGATCCAAATGTCCCTACAGCTTTTCCAAATGTCCCCATATACGCATCAATATTATTATTACTTAAGCCTTGATATAAAAATGAAGACGGAAGTTTCGAGCTTTTTTCTTTTTTCATAACACAAAAACCATGTGCATCATCAATAAAAAATAAAGCATTATTTTTTTTTGCTATTGCTGAAAGTTTTTTTAAATCTGAAGTTTCACCAGTCATACTAAAAACACTATCGCTAAAAATTATTTTTTTATTTAATTTATAAGCAGCAATCTTGCTTTCGAGATCATCGCAAGATAAGTGCCTATACCTAACTAGTTTATTTGAGGCAAGACGAGAGCTCTCTATTATAGAATTGTGGTTTAGTTTATCTTGAAAAATTATAAGGTTTTTTTCCGATATAGCGTTAATAAGTCCAACATTTGCTAAGTAGCCAGAATTTGTGACTAAAGTAGATTCAAAACCTAGATATTCAGATATTTCTTCCTCCAGTTTTTTATGAGCAATGCTATACCCACTTATCAAGGGAGATGATCCAGAACCAACTCCATATTTTTTAACACCCATTATAAAAGCTTTCTTGATTAATTTATTGTTAGCAAGACCAAGATAATCATTGCTGGCAAAATTAATTACTTTTTTATTATCTAATTTTATATAGACATCTTGTGGAGACTCTGTAACTAATCTCTTTCTATAGTAGCCTTGTTTTTTTTTGTTCTTTATTTCTTTTTTTAGATCTAACACTGCGTAATTTATAGTGTTCTAATTTTTAATTTCTTAAGTAGGCTTTGATCATGTGTAATAGTTGAATTTTTTGTTGTAAGTAATTCTTCGCCATAAAATATAGAATTTGCTCCTGCAAAAAAACATAAAGCTTGCATCTGGTCATTCATTGAGTCTCTACCAGCAGATAATCTTACATATGCTTTTGGCATTGCTATTCTTGATAGTGAAATTATTTTAATAAAATCAAACTCATCAACTTTAAAGTTATCAAAAAAAGGAGTCCCCTCAACTTTTACAAGTTTATTAATAGGAACTGACTCTGGATGTTCCTTTAGGTTCGACAAAACATGGATTAATTTTATTCTATCAATGGGTTTTTCCCCCAGACCTATAATACCGCCACAACAAACCTTTACGCCCGCATTTCTTACATGTTTTAGAGTATTAAGTCTATCTTGATAAGACCGAGTAGTCACAACTTTACTATAGTATTCTTCTGAGGTATCTAAATTATGATTATAATAATCAAGCCCAGCATCTTTAAGTTGGTTAGCTTGATTTTCAGATAACATACCAAGAGTGACACAAGTTTCTAGCCCAAGCTTTTTAACTTCTTGTATCATTTCTTTTACTTTTAAGAGATTAGTATTCGACAGGTTTCTCCATGCTGCCCCCATACAGAATCTAGTAGCTCCATTTCTTTTCGCCTCTTTTGCTTGTTGAATAATTTCAGTTATTGGCAATGTTTTTTCTAATTTAATATCAGTATCATACCTGATGCTTTGGGAACAGTATTTACAGTCTTCAGGACACCCTCCAGTTTTAATTGACATAAGAGTAGAAATTTGGATTTTATTTGGATCATGATATTTTCTATGTAATTGATGTGATTTCCATAATAAATCATTAAATGGCATATCATAGATAGTCTGCAATTCAGCAATTGTCCAATTATTCTTGATATCAGAGTTATTCATAGTATTAAAGATAATTAAATATTAGACCAAAAGTTATAATTAATCCAAAGATATTATTATTTTCAAAAGCCGATATACATTGGTATGGTTTTCGCGATCTAACTAGAAGATTTTGATACAACACATTTAAGAGTGAAAGTATTACAAAAAAATAATAAATAGGGGTAAATAAATTAAAGAAGCCAATAATCAAGAACAAAAAAACAACAGAATAATGCAAATATAGTGAATAAAGGATATCGTTTTTTCCAAAAAATATTGCTGATGATTTAATGCCTACTTTTTTATCATCAACTTTATCGGCCATAGCATAATAAGTATCATAAGTTACAGCCCATAAAATTGTTAAAAGATATAGTAATATACAATTAGCATCTATAACTCCTTTTTCTAAAATAAAAACCATAGGTATGCTTGAACCAAAAGCCATGCCTAAAATAAGTTGAGGTATTTTAAAATACCTTTTTGTTAGAGGATATATAATAAGTAGAAAGAACGAGAAAATGGCAAGTAGGAGAATTTTTAAATTAAGCATTAATAATAAAATAAAACAAAAAATTATTAATAAACTGAATAGAATTAAAGCTTCTTGATTTGAAATTTTTTGCTTTGCAAGAACTCTATTCTTGGTTCTCTCAATTTTTTTATCAAAATCTTGATCAAAATAGTCATTTATTATGCAGCCCGCTGATCTAGTTGCAATTATGCCAAGTGCAAATATTATGACATAAAAAATATTTGGATTGCCATTTGATGATATTAAAAACGCCCAAACAACTGGCCACATCAATAAGTAAAACCCAATAGGCTTATCAATTCTCATGAGCTGCAGATAAAGTTTTATTTTGGGTAGCATTTAATTTTAAATTTTTCCATCAATGCCCATTTGATAATATTTATGAATAATTTTATCTTGATTCTCAAGAAGCCAGTCAATGCTAGGTTCATTATTCATAGCTTTATTGATAGCAGCAGTTGTCGCTTTACGATGAATATCAAAGAGAATTTTGTGATCTAATTTATCATCTTTTGCAACCATTGGATTCAACCAAACAGAAACAATAATACCTAAGTCATTAGCTTTTTCTTTTGGTATGTCACCATTTCTAACAGAATCTAACACCCCATTTGCTATTGCAGCTTGAACTGTGCCCATAAGTATATTCGTATACTTATCTTTATTAACTGTAACTTTACTTACCATTAATGTTGCAGGCTTAACCATTATATCTGTATTCATAATAGCTAAAACTTTTGAGTGACCTTTTGCCTGATCTCCCATTAAAGTCGCAAATGCAGTTCCAAAAGGACCATCCAACTCTCCAATTACAACTTCTGGTTCTGCTGCAGTTCCAGCTGGTCCGCCAGCAACTAAAGCCTCGCCCACTCTCATTACAATTCTTTCACTCATAATATTTTACCTTCCTTATAGATTTTATGATTATAATATATGGTAAGTTTATCAAAAGGAATAGTTTATTAAGATGATAAGAAAATTTAATAATATATCGCCCGTTATCCATAAGACAGCTTATATAGATGAACAAGCAACAATTATTGGTGATGTAAAGGTTGGTGAAGATAGCGCTCTTTGGCCTCAGTCAGTAGCAAGAGGAGATATAAATAAAATTGTAATTGGGCGCAGAACGAATATTCAGGATGGAGCAGTATTACATGTGACGCATGCTGGAGAATTTTGTCCATCTGGTTATCCATTGTATATAGGAGATGATGTTACAGTTGGGCATTCTGCTATTATTCATGCGTGCACTATAAAAAATACAGCGTTAATAGGAATGGGAAGTATTATTTTAGATGGAGCAATAATAAATTCTGAGTGCATGCTTGCAGCTGGCGCACTAGTTGGTCCTGGCAAGGAACTTGAAAGCGGTTTTTTATATGTAGGTAGTCCCGCTAAGAAATTAAGAAAGCTATCAGACAAAGAATTAGAATTTTTAATATATTCAGCCAAGGGCTATGTAGACTTAAAAAATCAATACCTAATATCAAAACCCTAAAAGCTTATCTAATCCTTTGGTGTTTGGTTCAAAATCATTCCATATATTATAAGACAGAGCTGCTTGTTCTATAAGCATACCTAAACCATCATAAGTCTCAATAGCGCCATTACTTTTTGACCAAGTCTGAAAACTTGTAATGCTTTTTGAATAAAATAAATCATAACTAATACTTGTGGCACTGAAAATATCAGTCGGAAAATCTATTTTTTCATTTTTTAGGCTAACAGGCGTTGTATTTATAATGAAATCATAATTTGAACCTTCTTTATAATTACATACATTAGCTAAATTTTTATACTTATCAATTAGATCATCTATTCTTTTTTGTGTTTTACTGAGAATATCAATTTTTTCAACATTTATCCTACTTAGTGAATTTATTATACTTCTAGCAGACCCACCTGCACCTAGAATCAGTATCTTTTTTTCTGTCAACAATATATTTTTTTCTTTTAAGTCTCTAATAAACCCCCCTCCATCTGTATTAAAAGCTTTAATTTTATTATTTTGTAAGATCAAAGTATTAGCGCAACCACATTCTACGGCAGATACATCATGGTCATTAGCAAAGACATACGCCTGCTCTTTGAAAGGTATCGTAATATTTGCACCAAAACCTTTTTTAGAAAAGAAGCTTTGTACGTGTGTCTCAAAGTGTTCCTCTGAGTCTGGTTCAATCATTTTATATTGAATATTTATACCTTGCTGCTTGGCAAATTCTTTATGTATTTGCGGAGAGAGACTATGTTTGACAGGGATGCCTATAACAGAAAATTTCTTTATTTTATCCATTTTGCTGCTTCTTTAGCATAATAAGTAATAATTGCATTTGCCCCAGCTCTTTTAAAACATGTTAATGATTCTAGTACAACACTTTTTTCCTCAAGCCATTTATTTTTACATGCTGCCTTAATCATTGAATACTCACCGCTAACTTGATATGCAAGAATTGGAACATTAAATGATTTATTTGCTAATGAGACTATATCTAGATAAGGCATGCCTGGTTTAATCATAATCATATCAGCGCCTTCGCTGATATCTAATTCTATTTCTCTAATTGCATCTTTTTTGTTAGAAAAATCCATTTGATATGTATCTTTTTTAGAGGCACCAAGGTTTTTATTTGAACCAACTGCGTCTCTGAATGGCCCATAAAAATTAGAGGAGTATTTTGCTGAATAAGATAAAATAATTGTTTCTTTATGGCCCTCCTTTTCTAATGCTTTTCTAATTACTTTAATTCTTCCATCCATCATATCTGAGGGTGCAATAATATCAGACCCTGAAGCCGCATGACTTAGTGATTGATTTACTAAAACTTCTATTGTTTCGTCATTTAATATTTTACCATTTTTATCTAGAATCCCATCTTGCCCATGAGACGTGTATGGGTCTAGAGCAATATCACTAATAATAATCATATCATTAATTTTATCTTTAATTTCTTGTATACAATTTTGTATTAGCCCTTTTGGATTATATGATTCGCTACCAGATAAGTTTTTTAATTTTTTGCTGATATATGGAAATAGTGCAATAGCTTGTATTCCTAATTTTTTAAGAACCTTAACTTCTTTTACTATATTATCAATGGACATTCTTGTAATAGATGGCATCGATCTTATTTTTTCTATTTTGTTTTTACCTTCTATAACAAATAGCGGTTGTATTAAATCAAAAGGAGACAATACATTTTCTCTTACAAGATTTCGTATCGATGAATTAGCTCTTAGTCTTCTTAAACGTATATTGGGGAAACTTTTTTTCATTTTAATATTCTAACACTTTTCATTTTAAGAGAAGATGATATATTAATCTATCAAGAATTAAACATTGGAGGTTATATGTCAATCTGGCATGAGAAATTTACACTTAATCATGTAATAAAACTAAGAAATAATAACTTAAATAAGCATTTAGGCATTGAATTTATTGAGCTTGGAGGAGATTTTATAGTCGCTAGGATGCCGGTGGAAGATCATACTAGGCAGTCCAGGGGGATATTACATGGTGGCGCATCTTGTGTTTTAGCTGAAGCATTAGGGAGTATAGCTTCAAATATGTGTATAGATATGCGTAAACAAAAAGCTGTTGGCCTTGAAATTAATGCAAATCATGTAAGGCCTGTCACAAGTGGCTATGTTACAGGAACAACAACAGTTGCAAGTATAGGAAAATCTATACATGTCTGGAATATTGATATTTGCAATGATGCTGGGAAAAAAAATTGTGTTGCACGTTTGACAACAGCAATTGTAAATTTAAATAAAGAAGAAATAAAACATAATACTGATTTATTAAATAAATTATTAAAGCATTAATTTATTTTATTTTTAAATATTTTAGAAGATTCTTTTCATATTTGAGTAAAGTTTTAGATTTTAAGGACAGCCAAGAAACCATTGGTGGTAGCGACATGAGGATTGAGTCTGCTCTGCCACCCGACTGGAGCCCAAATAGTGTACCCCTATCATAAACCAAATTAAATTCTACATATCTTCCTCTTCTATAGAGTTGGAAATTTTTATGATTTTCATTAAATTTCTTTTTAGATCTTTTTTGAACAATATCCATATAACTTGATAGGCAAGTTTCTCCAACATCATTTATAAAGGATAGATAATGAGAAATTTCTTTTAAATTTAGATTATCAAAGAATATTCCGCCAACTCCTCTTTTCTCATTTCTATGTTTGATTGAAAAATAATTATCACATTTTGATTTAAAATCTTTATAATATTTTTTGTCATGTTTATCGCACATTTTTTTAGTATTTTTGTGCCATAAATTAATATCATTTTCATTAATAAAATATGGAGTAAGATCATACCCTCCGCCAAACCACCAATTTTTTTTTAATTTACTATTAGTATTAAAAAATCTTACATTTAAATGTGAACAAGGTACGAAAGGGTTTACTGGGTGAATGACTACTGATACGCCTGTTGCCAAGAATTCACTTATATTGCCTTTTATTCTTTTTGAAAGGGCGCTGTTAGGCAAAACACTACCCTCAATAGAAGAAAAATTAATCATAGCTCTTTCGAAAGTATTTCCATCATATATTTCACAACTAACGCCACCACCTCCAGAATGGTGTTTCCAATTTGTTATTACATTTTTTGATTTTTTATCAAAATTTAAAAATGTTTTTATAAATTTATTTTGAATTTTTTTAAATTCTTTTTCTATGTCTTTAAAATTTTTAGATTTTTTCATTATCTTATGACTTTACCAGTTTTCATATCTCTTATTATACTAGGTTCTGAATACTCTCCAACATTTCCTAAAACTAAATAATCTAAATAACTACCCAGAACCCTTTCTACATCATGATGGTTTTTAAAAACTTTATTGCCACTAATATTTGCACTTGTAGAAATAATTGGATTCTTAAAAAATTGGCATAATTCAACTATTTCTGGATGCGAAGAAACTCTAATTGCAATTAAACCATTCTCATTATCTGTCAACCATGGAGGTATATTTTTTTTAGGTTTTATTAGCCATGTATTATGACCGGGCCATGAGTCTAATACTTCTTCAGATAAACTATTTATATTTATAAGATTTGCTAATTGATTTAATTCAGAAGCAACTAGTATATAACTTTTATTTGATTCTCTTTTTTTAATTTGTGTTATTTTTTTTACCGAATCTTTGTTATATGGATCACAACCAATTCCATAAACTGCTTCTGTTGGATATGCAATAATGCCCCCTGATTTTAGATAGCTGATAGCTCCAGCACAATCACCCTTTATCATGCGTTTTTAGCTCTAAACCTTCTTCGCGATTTCTTCTTTTTAGGAGCATTTTTTATCATCTCTACACATGTTGCCTCATCTAATGATTTAGGGTCAACATCTTTAGGGATTTTTGCATTGACTTTACCATTTGTAACATATGGCCCATACATTCCATTCAAAACCTTTATTCCTTTTTCTTCAAAAACATTTATTTCTTTATTAGCGTCTAATTCTTTTTTTTCTTTTATTAGTTCTATTGCTTCATCTTCTTTAATATCAAAAATATCTCTTCCTTTTATTGAGACATTCGTTTTGCCACATTTAATGTAAGGGCCAAAGGGACCAATATTTATAAGAATATCTTCTTTATCAAATATTCCAATTTTTTCAGGTAATTCAAATAATCTAATTGCATCATCTAATGTTATTGCATCAATATTCTTTTTTTGTTCATATGTCAATGCAGCCCATTTTGGTTTTTCTTCATCTTCTTTCGTACCCATTTGAATTGTTGGTCCATATTTTGTTAGTCTTACACTAACGGGACGTCCAGTTGTGGGGTGAATTCCTAAATCTTTCAAAAGTCTCTGCTCAGAAATATCTACGGTCTCTAGTTTTTCTTCTAAGTTTAATCTAAATGGCTCATATGTTTCTTTGATGCATGTTAGTGAGTCTTGTTCGCCACGCGATATTTTATCTAAATTATTTTCTAGTCTTGCGGTAAATTCATAATCAACCAAATCATTGCTGAAATGTTTTGTTAGAGTATCACATACAACTTTAGCAAGAGCAGTTGGCTGAAAGTTACTTTTTTCAGGATCAACATAATTACTTTCCATAATTTTTGATATTATAGTAACGTAAGTTGACGGTCTTCCAATCCCCAAGTCTTCTAGTGCCTGTATTAGGCTTGCTTGATTATACCTAGGGGGTGGCTGAGTAAACTTTTGTTCAATATTAAAGTCTTTTATAGATAAAGCGTCGCCCTCTTTTAAATCAGAAAGGATTCTTTTGTTTATCTTTTCTTTTTCATCATTTTCAGATAAATCATAAATTTCTTTGAAACCATTGTTTTGCAGAAACGACCCACTATATTTAAATAGAAATTTATCAGCTAATAAAAATTCAATCCCTACTTGTTTGTATGTTGCATCAATCATTTGCGACGCTACAGTTCTTTTCCAGATTAATTCATAGAGTTTAAAATCATTCTCTTCTAAGTATTTTTTAACTTTATCGGGTGTATTGCTAACAGAAGTCGGCCTAATAGCTTCATGAGCTTCTTGTGAGTTTTTGACTTTTTTTGAGTATGTTCTTACTTCTTTTGATAAAAATTTTGGGTGTTCTTTTTTGAGAAATGAGTTTATATCCTTCAGACAGTCATCTGAAAGAGTTGTTGAATCAGTTCTCATATATGAAATTAATCCAACAGTCTCGCCATCTCCTAAATCAACACCTTGATATAATCTCTGTGCAATTGCAGATGTTTGTTTAACAGAAAAACTTAGCGTTGAATAAGCAGCTTGCTGAAGAGACGCTGTTTTAAATGGCGCCTTAGGCTTAAGTTTTCTTTCCGAAGTTTTTATTGAACTTATAGAAATTTCTTTGAATCCCTGTAATTCTTTTTGTAATTTCTCTGCATCCTTTTTATTTGTTATTGTTGTAATATTATCTTTCTTTATCTTTTTTCCATCAATTGCAACTAAATCTAAATCTATACAATCATTTTTGCTAGATACAGTCATCAATCCAATCCAAAACTCTATGGGATTGAAAGCTGAAATTTCATTTTCTCTTTCCACTATCAGTCTAAGTGCTGGGCTTTGAACTCTGCCTCCTCTTGCAAGTCTACTAACTTTTTTCCATAGGAATTCAGAAATATCATAACCCATCAAATAATCCAAGGTTCTCCTTGCTAGATAAGCATTCCACAAATTCTGGGATATTTCTCTTGGGTTTTTTATTGCTGCAAGTACTGCACTTTCTGTAATTTCATTAAATGCAACTCTATAGGTATTTTTACCTTTTAAAATTTTAGCCTCATCTAAAATATCGTATATATGTTTAGAGATTGCTTCTCCTTCTCTGTCAGGGTCAGTTGCAAAGTATATGGTTTCAGCATTTTTTGAAGATTCTTTTATTTCAGCCAATATGTCTTTTTTGTCCTTAGATACACTCCACACAGGAGAATAATTATTTTCTACATCTATTCCTTTTCTTGAACTAGACATCAAATCCCTAACATGACCTATAGATGCAAGAACTTTAAAGTCATCACCAAGAAACTTTTGTATTGATTTAACTTTTGTCGGAGATTCTACAATTAATAAATTCTTCATTATTTTGAGCCTTAGCCTTATAAATATATATTTTTTTACTTTATACTATTAAAGTGAACTAATTTACAAGACATTTTAACTCGAGTTTATAAATGACTATTTTAAATATATTACATTTTCCAGATACAAAACTTCGTCAAAAGGCCGAATTAGTTGATGTATTTGATGAAAAACTCAAGATTTTAGCCAATGATATGGTAGAGACAATGTACTATGCTAAAGGAATAGGTTTAGCCGCGATACAGGTAAATATTATCAAAAGGTTGATAGTCATAGATATTAGCGAAGATAGAAATAATCCGCTTATTTTAATAAACCCAGCAATAAAGACTAAAGATGAAAAAATTCAGTTTGAAGAGGGCTGCTTATCAGTGCCTGGGTTTTATGAAAAAGTTAATAGATTCAATAAGATTGAATTTGAAGCACAAGATTTAAGTGGAAATTATTTTACTAACAAGGTAGAAGGACTCCTTGCGGTCTGTGTGCAACATGAAATTGATCATTTAAATGGGAAGCTTTTTGTTGATTACTTATCTCAATTGAAAAGGGAAAGAATAGCAAAAAAAATAACAAAACTGGAGTCACAAGGGACATTGCCAACTAGAAAAAATGTACCTTACTCAATTTAATCAATAAGGTAAAAAATTGAAAATTATTTTTTTTGGCAGTCCAGCATATTCCTGTATAGTAATTGAAAAATTAATCTTACTAAAATATGAGTTATTAGCTTTAGTAACTCAGAATGATAAAAAAGGTAAGCGAAATATAATAAGCAAAACCCCTGTTACTCTTTTCGGAGAGAAAAATAATATTAAAATATTCAACCCCTCTAATCTAAATGATAATGAATTTATAGAATCTATAAAAAAACTCAAGCCAGATTTAATTTTAATTTATGCTTATGGGAAAATTTTTCCTGAAACTATAATTCGTATTCCAAAATATGGGTGCCTGAATATTCATTGTTCACTATTACCAAAATGGAGAGGAGCAGCCCCTATACAAAGAGCACTTTTAAATAAAGATAAACAAACAGGCGTAACTTTTTTTAAGATAGATAATAAATTGGACACCGGCAAGATTGTATCAGCTTATGAATATTCTATTCTTAAGTCAGATGATTCTCTAACTTTACAAAATAAATTATCAAATCTAGCTGCTTCTAAATTAGATAATGTGTTACATGGAATTAAACTAAACCAGAAACTTGTTAGTCAAAATGAAAAAAACGTTAGTTATGCTAAAAAAATTCATAAAAATGAAGCAGCTATAAGTTGGATAGATTCAGCAAGTGATATTTCATCTCAAATTAAAGCATTTGTGGGCTGGCCAGTTGCAGAAGCAAAAGTATTGGGGGGGAAAATTAAAATATGGGAAGCAACATGCATATTAGATGAACATCAAAAAAAGCCTGGTCAAGTCATAAATTTTACTAATAGTGGGCTAATTATTGCTGCAGGCACAGGCTCTGTAAAGATAACAAAACTCCAGATGCCTGGCCGTAATATAATAACCGCAAGGGATTTATTTAACTCTAATAATAATTTTACTCAAAAAATTAAGGAATCAATTATTGATTAATTCTATGAGATATATAATGTTATTGAATTTATTTAGTGTAGAATATAGTCGTGAAAACAACTCATTGTAAGAAATGAAAAAAATCATAGTCTTTGGTGGTGGATCAGTGGGCGCCTCTGTAGCCAAAATACTCTCAGATGATGGTAACGACATAACATTGGTCGATTACAACAAAGATGTTCTGACTGAATTACAAGAAAAAATGGATATTAGAACAATCCATGGTCTTGCTTCTCATCCATCTATTCAAAAAGCAGCTGATGCTGAAAACTGTGATATGGTGATTGCGGTTACAGGAAGCGATGAAGTAAATATGTGTGCCTGCCATGTAGCAAAGACAATCTTTAATGTCCCTAAAAGAATAGCTAGATTAAGAGCGAACGAGTATCTTAGAGTTGAAGATAATTTTGACAAGAAGTTCTTTTCAATTAATGAAGTAATAAGTCCAAATATTTTATTAACAAACTATGTTAAAAACATACTAGACCATCCTGGAGCATTTCAAGCTTTTGATTTTGCCTCTGGTTTAGTGCAAGCTCTTGCTGCAACAGTACTGGCAGACGGACCATTGGCTGGAAAAAAATTATCTGAGTTTCGTAATCATATGCCAAATGTAGACGTTAAAGTTGTTGCTATTTTTAGAGATAAAAAATCTATTATACCAAAAGGCGATACAGTGATACTCCCGGGAGATGCGGTTTTCTTTGTGGGGACTAAAGAAAACATGAGGTTTATGAGTGAACTTAGAAAAGCTACTATGGAAAAAGCTAGCAATGTGATGATAGCTGGTGGTGGACGTGTTGGTTCAGCTTTAGCAAAAAGATTAGAGTCTATTTATAGTCTTAAATTAGTTGAAAAAAACAAACATATTGCCAAAGAAGTATCCCAGCAACTTTCTTCATGCGTAGTTTTGAATAATGATATAGCAGAAGAAAATTTTCTCAAAAATGAAAGTATTGAAAAAGTTGATTACTTTTGTGCTGTTACAAATGATGATCAAATGAATATTTTATCAGCTAAACTTGCTAAAGATATGGGTGCTAAAAAAACTATTGCAATAGTTAATAAATCTTCTTATCGAAATTTAGTATTTAAAGAAATTGATATTGTTATCTCTCCTGAAGATGTAACTATCGGTTCATTATTAGCTTCTGTTAGATCAAGCGATATTGTTAGGGTTCATCACTTAGGGTTTGGAGATGCTGAAGCAATGGAAATCATTGTCCATGGTGATAGTAATACATCAAAATTAGTAGGCAAAAAGATTTTAGATTTGGATTTACCGGATACAATAGTCATTGGATCAATAGTTAGAGATGGAACCGTGATACTTGCTAATAAACAAACAGCCATTAACACAGGTGATCATATTATAATATTCGCCATAACTAAAAAAGATATACCTAAGATTGAAAAGATGTTTCAAGTTAACGTTGGGTTTTTTTAGAAATTTATGAATTATACGCTCATACAAAAAATTCTTGGCACAATGTTGATGTTATTTGGTATAGCGCTCATCATCCCGATCATCACGTCATTGATTTTCAATGATGGAAATATAAGTATATTTATTACTTCTTTTATATTATTTTTTATTTCTGGTTCCATTTTATATTTTCCTAATATGAATTCTAAAAATGATATAAAAGCTAAAGATGGTTTTTTGTTAGTTGTTCTATTTTGGATTGTGCTTAGTGCATATGGTTCAGTTCCTTTTATGTTAGATCAACAACTATCGCTTAGTTTTGCTGATGCTTTTTTTGAATCTATCTCTGGGTGGACAACCACGGGAGCAACTGTAATCAAAGATATTGATGGGTTATCTTTGTCTATATTAATTTACCGTCAAGAATTACAGTGGCTAGGAGGTATGGGTATTGTTATATTAGCGCTGGCTGTACTCCCAATGCTTGGTGTTGGAGGAATGCAATTATATAATGCCGAAACAACTGGACCTATAAAAGATAAAAAGATTTCTCCTAGAATTGCTGAGACAGCAAAACACCTATGGACTGTATATTTAGGTTTAACTATATTGTGCGCTCTTTCATATTTCATTGCAGGCATGTCAGCTTTTGATGCGATATCTCATAGTTTTTCTACAATTGCTATAGGCGGGTTTTCTACTCATAACGATAGCATCGGATATTTTCAAAGTTCTTCAATAGAATTTATTTGTATAATTTTTATGTTCTTATCAGCACTTAATTTTACCCTGCATTTTATATTTCTTAAATCTAAAAATATAAAATCATATTTTATGGACGCAGAAGCCAGATTATATTTATTTATTATTTTTATTTTTATATCAATAATGTTTTTGTATTTAATTATCTCAAATAATTCAGAAACAGAATTTAGGCATATTATTTTTCAGGGAGTATCATTCATAACTACATCTGGCTTCACAAGCACCTCATATGTTGGCTGGCCTTCTTTTGTACTCATTACTTTATTAACGATGAGCTTTATAGGTGCTTGCACAGGATCAACTGGAGGAGGGATGAAAGTTATGAGAATAATGCTTTTATTCAAGTTGGTGAAAAAAGAGCTTATAAAAATATTACACCCAACAGCAGAAATACCAATTATAGTTAATGAAAATCCGCTATCTGAAAATATTTCACACAGTATTTGGAATTTTTTTATTTTATATATTATTTCATATTTAGTAATTTCATTCCTGTTATTAGCATCAGGCTTAGATATGACATCTGCATTTTCAGCAGTTGCGTCATGCATAAATAATTTAGGACCTGGGCTTGGCACTGTGTCTGATAATTATTCGACTATAAATGATTTTTCAAAATATATGCTTTCATTTGCCATGTTGTTGGGAAGATTAGAAATTTTTACATTATTAATCGTAATGACACCATATTTTTGGAAATATTAAGTTTTTATGAATAAACTACCAAAACCATTTTTATCAGATAAAAACCCTTTAAATTTGCATAAAGATAAATGTGAAAAATTTAACTTAAATTATTTATTACCAAATTATTGGTTTACATGGCTCTTAATTCTTGTATCATTTTTTTTAACTTATTTTCCACATTCATTTAGAATGATGTTGGGTTCATTGCTTGGAAAATTTATATATCTTATAAATAAAAAACGTAGAAATATAGCTAAGGTCAATATTTCACTATGTTTTAAAAATATAACAAAAAAAGAATCAGAAAGAATTTTAACTAAATATTTTTCTTGGCTTGGCAGAACTTTTTTAGATATGCCAACTTTATGGTGGAAGAATAATCAATCATTACAAAAAATTTGTGATATTGAAAATATTAAATATTTAGAAAATGAACTTAAAAAAAATAAAGGTGTCGTTTTGTTAACCGCTCATACGGTTTCATTAGATTTTGGTGGGAGATCAATATCAAAATTTCCAATTATAAGCATGTATAAGCCTTTTAGAAATCAGTTATTAAATTGGTTTATAGGAAAATCTAGAAGTAAAAATACTGATAATGTTGTTGTCTTTCCAAGAGAACAGTTTTCATTTAAAACTGTAGTAAAGTCTTTACAGAGTCCAGTTGTTTTTTACTATGTTGCAGATGAAGACCTGGGAACTAAAAATTCTATTTTTTCTAATTTTTTTGATGAACCTAAGTCCACGCTTATTTCTATTTGTAAAATAGCATCTTTATCTGGTGCTTCGGTATTACCATGCATTAATCATTACTGTCCTGATAAGCAAAAATATATTACATATATTGATAAACCTCTTGAGAATTTTCCATCTGGAGATGTTGAAGCTGATGCAAGAACTATAAATATGAGTTTGGAAAATCTAATCACAAGACAGACTGAACAATACATGTGGAGTCTTCGTCTATTTCAATCTAGACCAGATGGGTTTAATTTTCCTTACGAAAAATAAATCATAATATATAGCCATAAATTAAAATTATATATACAATTATTTAAATAAATTTATAATTTAAATGAAAATATATTCTGAAATAGAACCATATAATACTCAATATATACAAGTTGATAATATTCATAAAATATATGTTGAACAATCAGGCAACCCTGATGGAATACCTATAATTTTTTTACATGGCGGTCCTGGTGCCGGAATAAATCAACTGTATAGAAGATACTTTGACCCCAAGGTTTATAATATTATCCTGTATGACCAACGTGGATCGGGAAAATCTACACCATATGGTTCTGTTGAAAATAATACAACACAATATTTAATTAAAGACATTAAAACTATATTTGAAAAACTAGGTATTGAAAAATCTATAATATATGGTGGTTCTTGGGGGGCTACCTTAGCATTACTATTTTCTGAAAAACATCCCGAGTTAGTTCATTCTTTAGTTTTGAGAGGAATCTTTTTATGTAGAAAAAATGATATAAGATGGTTCTATCAAAATGGAGCACATGAAATATTTCCTGATAAGTGGAATAACTTCATATGTGATATCCCTACAGAAGAACATGATAATTTATTAAAAGCGTACCATAAACGTATTCATTCTGCCGATATCAAGACATCTGAAAAATTCTGTATGAAATGGGCTGAATGGGAGGGTCAATGTTCATCATTAATGCCTTCGCCTCAAATTGTGAAACAGTTTTCACAATGTTCTGTTTCATTAGCTAAAATAGAAACACATTTTTTTATTAATGATTGTTTTATTGATGAAAACCAAATAATAAATAAAATTAAATCTATAGAAAATATTAAATGCTATATGGTTCATGGGAGATATGACATAGTATGTCCTCTTAAACAAGCTTATGATTTAAATTTTGTTTATCCAAAATCTCAGCTATCTATTATTAATGATGCGGGTCATTCACTATTAGAAAGCGGAACAACAAGAAAAATTCTAGAAATATTTAGTAAACCAAATGAACTTATTTCGTAATTTTATTTTTTTCCTATTTATTATCTTTTTTAGTTCTAGTCACTCTATTGCAGACGAGTTACCAAACTACAAAAGAGAAAAGGACATTAAAGAACAAATTTTAAATTTTATTTTTGATGCAGAATTAATTGATTTGAAGTCAAATATCGAAAAAAATTTTACTTTATTAGAGAATGTGTCAACAAACTCATCAAAATCAATTTTGCTTCTACATGGTCGCGGCCTGAATCCAAATGAGCCAAATATTATCGGACCACTAAGATTAGCAATATCAGAATCAAACATTAATGTGTTTTCTCTACAGTTGCCCGTCCTAAGTAAAGGGAAAACCTATAATGATTATGCTGGTATTTTCAAGTACTCAGATAAGAGAATAGAATCTGCTCTAAGATATATTGAGAAAGAAACTAATGAAATTATAATCATTGCCCATAGTTGCGGTGTTCACATGATTATGTCTTGGGTTAAAAATTATACAAATTTGAATGTTAAGGCTTTTATCTTGATAGGAGCAGGTGCTACTGATAAAGATCAAACAATTAAAAATCCATTTCCGTATAATAATATCGATGTCCCTATATTAAATATTTATGGCGAGCATGATTATGGTGCCGTTAAATTAAATGCGAGTCTATTCTCAAGATATTTGTCAGAATCATTGCATCCAAAATCTCTACAAGTTGAAATTACTAATTCAAACCATCATCATGAAGATAATGCCAAGAATTTAGTGGATACAGTAAAGAAATGGCTTAAATTACTGTAATATGCTATAGATATCATATGAAAAATCGAATAGCTAAAATTAAAAGAATAACCAAAGAAACTCAAATAGAAGCGGAGATGAATCTTGATGGAGATGGAAACTCAAATCTCAAAGCTGACATACCATTTTTGGAACACATGCTCGAGCAAGTTGCAAGACATGGGATGTTTGATTTAAATCTTCATGCAAAAGGAGACTTACATATTGATGCCCATCATACAGTTGAGGATATAGGGATTGTTCTGGGTCAAGTCATAGATAAAGCACTTGGAAATAAAGCAGGAATTTCTAGATTTGGTTCATCTTATGTCCCACTTGACGAATCTTTATCAAGAGTTGTGCTAGATTTTTCTGGTAGACCAGGCCTTGAGTATAATGTGTCGTACCCTCGATCACATGTAGGTGAATTTGATGTTGAGTTATTACATGAATTCTTTCAGGGCTTCGTAAATCATGCTAAGGCTACAATACATATTGATAATTTAAGAGGGAGTAATTCTCATCATATAGCTGAGACGATATTTAAAGCTTTTGGGAAAGCATTAAAAGCAGCAGTTTCTATTGACCCTAGACAAGCTGGAAAAATTCCATCAACTAAAGAAATTATTTAATGGCTGATATTGTAATTATTGATTATGGCATGGGTAATGTTCATAGTGTTGCAAAAGCATTAACTAATATTTTAGATAAAAAATCAAAAGTTAAAATATCAAAATCAATTTCAGAAATAAAGAAATCTACACATATAGTATTCCCGGGCCAAGGTGCCGTTTCTGAGTGTATGTCTAACATCAATAAAAATTTTGAAATAAACGAGCTTAAAGAAATCATAAAAGAAAAACCTTTTTTAGGGATATGTATGGGGCTACAGGTTTTAATGGGGTCTAGTACTGAAAACAATGGCGTAAGTTGTCTAGACATTATCGATGGGGAAGTATTGAGCATTAGAGACAAACTTGATAAAAATCTTAAAATACCTCATATGGGATGGAGTGAAGTTGTACAACAAAATAATCACCCTCTGTGGGATGGCATAAAAAATAAGAGTTATTTTTACTTTGTTCATAGTTACTATGTTTCTCCTGATAAGAAAAACGATATACTTGCAACAACATCATATGGTTTTGATTTTGTTTCTGCGATTGCTAGAGAAAATATGGTTGCAGTTCAGTTTCATCCAGAAAAAAGTTCTAAAACTGGGCTTAAACTTCTGCAAAATTTTTTAAGTTGGGATGGTGTTATATAAGGATATGAAAATATTTCCAGCAATTGATTTAAAAGATGGAAAATGTGTTCGTCTTAATAAAGGTGATTATAAACAAGTTACGCATTATTCTGACAATCCTTTGGAAATGGCAGAAACATGGATAAGTCAGGGTGCGAACAATCTCCATATTGTAGATCTTGATGGAGCAAAAGCTGGAAAACCAATTAATTTTACAATCATAGAAAGCATCAGAAAAGAATTTCCAAATCTTTTTATTCAGGTTGGTGGTGGTATACGTAATCAAGAAAATATTAATAGATATATTAATGCCAAAATAGATAAAGTAATCATTGGAACAAAAGTTGTTACAGACCCTGAATTCATTAAAAAAATAGATACTAAGATATTAAACAGAATTGTTGTTGATGTTGCTGTTAAAGATGAAATGTTGGCAGTACAAGGATGGAATGAATCATCGTCTTATAATATAAAAGAATTTATTAGCATTCTTAATCAGAATAATATCTCAGAAATTGTATTTACAGATGTTAGTAAAGATGGAATGCTTCAGGGAATTAATTTAGAAAAAATTAAGGAAATATTGGGCTTTTCAAATATTCCCCTCATAGCTTCTGGAGGGATTACCTCTATTAAAGATATTGAAAATCTAAAAAAACTAAAAGATAAAGGCTTATCTGGCATAATAATAGGAAAGGCGCTATATGAAAATAAAATTAGTTTGCCAGAAGCAATAAAGATAGCTGAAAATTAAATATGTCTCTTACAAAAAGAATTATACCCTGCTTGGATGTCGATAATGGTCGAGTTGTTAAAGGAACTAAATTTATAAATATAATAGATGCTGGCGATCCTGTAGAAGTAGCTAAAAGATATGATAAAGAAGGCGCTGATGAAATAGCATTCTTAGATATTACTGCCACACATGAGAACAGAAAAACTATAATCAATACTGTAGAAAAAGTTGCTAGCGAAGTTTTCATTCCCCTTACTGTTGGAGGTGGAGTATCAAGCTATAATGATGTTTTAAATCTACTCAATGCCGGCGCAGATAAAGTTGCAATAAATAGTGCTGCGGTATCTAATCCCGATTTAATTAATCAAATAACAGATAAAACTGGTAGACAATGTATTGTCGCAGCGATAGATGTAAAGAAAAATTTAAATACAAATTCATGGAATGTTTTTACTCATGGAGGTAGAAAAGAGACCAACCTTGATGCATATGAATGGTCATTAGATTTAGAAAAAAGAGGTGCAGGAGAAATTTTATTGACAAGCATGGATAGAGATGGGACTAAACAAGGATTTGATCTTGAACTCTTAAATATAATATCTAGCAGTGTTTCAATCCCGGTAATTGCATCTGGTGGGGCCGGTACTCTAGAACACCTAAAAGATGCTGTGGTTGAAGGTAACGCTGATGCAGTCTTAGCAGCTAGTATCTTTCATTATTCTATATTCTCAATTAATCAGGTAAAAGAATATTTTAAAAGTAATGGAGTTTTAGTGCGTATTTAATTATTTATGATAATCTATGCATATGGGAAATGTTAACAACAAACAATCTATTCTTGCTGAACTTGATGCTATGCTTATCAGCCGCAAAGAGTCATCACCAGAGAAATCGTATGTGGCTTCACTGTACAAAAAAGGCAATGAATATATTAATAGGAAAGTTCTCGAGGAAGCAAATGAGCTAATCGAGGCTGTAAACAAGAAAGATAAAAACCATATTATTCATGAAGCAGCAGATTTATGGTTCCATAGTTTAGTTTCTTTATCTTTTAATGGGATTTCTTCGAAAGATATTCTTGCTGAGTTAAATGGTAGATTTGGATTATCTGGGTTGGAAGAAAAAAAATTACGAAACAAATGAGGTGATAGAATGCTTAGTGGTATTTCTCCATGGTCAATATTACTTATACTGATTATTGTCGTGGTTCTTTTTGGAACTAAGAAACTTAGAAACGTTGGTTCTGATTTAGGGTCTGCAATAAAAAGTTTTAAAAAATCTTCTAAAGAAGATAATGATGATAAGTCTGTTGTCCGTAAAACATCTGCTAAAGAAAAAAAGTAAAAGCATATGTTTGATATAGGTTTTTGGGAACTTTTTTTAATATTCATGTTGCTGCTCTTTGTGGTAGGTCCAGAGAGATTACCAGCCATAGCTGGTTATTTAGGAAAATGGTTTGGTAAATTTCAGCGCTATTTTTTTGAATTAAAAGATTCTATCAGTCAAGAAACTGAGACAACATCAGAAGAAATTAACAAGATAATTGATGATCAAAAATCTCATATGACAAGGATGCAAGATGAGATTAAAAATAAAAACAAAGATGAAGTAGAGAAATGAGTTCAAAAGAAGAGAAAGATGGTTCATTTAAAACTATCATTCCTCATTTAAAAGAACTTAAGACAAGAATTTCAAAATCTTTATTATTCGTCTTAGTTATATTTATTTTGTTATTTCCTTTTTCTGATGAGATTTATCGTCAACTAGCTTATCCATTAATGGCTAGTTTACCCGCAGGCAGCAGCATGATAGCTATAGATGTAGCTTCACCATTTTTTATCCCATTCAAACTTGTCATGATATTGTCAGTTTTTATTGCAATACCATATTTGCTATATCATTTATGGATGTTTACTGCGCCTGGTTTATATGAGAAAGAGAAAAAGTTAGTTTTACCAATACTTGTATCAAGCAGTATATTATTTTATGTTGGAGCTGCATTTGCATACTTTGTTGTTTTTCCTCTAATATTTGCATTTTTTATTAGTATTGCCCCAGAGGGTATTGCAGTAATGACAGATATTAGTAGATACCTTGATTTTGTCATTACCTTGTTCTTTGCTTTTGGTTTTGCTTTTGAGGTTCCAATTATCACGATACTTCTAGTTATAACCAATGTCACTACTAAAGAAAGACTTAAAGCTAACAGACCTTATGTGATTGTTGGGGCATTTGTAGTAGGGATGCTACTCACGCCACCTGATATAATCTCACAAACTTTACTTGCAATCCCTATTTGGATTTTGTATGAAATAGGAATATTTTTTGCTGGAATTATATCAAATAAGAGAAAGAGTAAAATTAAGGATACTATAATAGATGATGTTTCAAATAATCCTAAAGATAAATAATGACTAATAACAATAGAACAATTTGGTTTGTTAGGCATGCTCAATCTGAATATAATAAAAAAAAATTATTTACAGGCTGGCATGATCCTGAGTTAACAGACCATGGAAAATATAAGGCCCATGATCTAAAAGAAGAACTTTATGGTGTACAGTTCGATTTGGTGTATTCATCTCCATTAAAAAGAGCCCATGAAACTGCAAAAATTTTGATAGATAATCAAAATATTATACTTGATGATAGATTAAAAGAGAGATGTTATGGTGATTGGTCAGCTAAAAATAAAGAAGAAGTAAAGTTATCAGAAGGAGAAGATAGTTATTATGCTGCTAGGAGAGGATGGGTAACAAGTCCTCCAAACGGAGAAAGCCTTAAGGATGTAAGTCTTAGAGTTAAGTCATTCATTGATGAATTACCAGATAGTGGAAATATTTTAGTTGTTTCTCATGGAAATACAATTAGAGCCATATCAGTATTGTTTGGAATCAATACAGAGTCTAATGTTAATTCTTTTGAAATCAAGGTAGGCACTATTTTAAAAGTATAAAGCCAGCAGTTCATGCTGGCTTCCTACGAAGGAGGTATAATTATATCCTAATATATATAAGTATATAAGTAAATACTAATTATTCACCTCATTATATAAAACTTACTAATATTGTTAATTTTAATTTATGCATAGTATTTGGTTAACAATAAAGTTGTATTTAAAATACATCTAATATATATATGGTTATATATTACATATAAAAAATAGGGGAAATAAGCATGACATCTATATATGAAAGAATAGGCGGCGAAGCCGCAATGGATGCAGCAGTTGATTTATTTTATCGCAAAGTTCTGTCAGATGACCGGGTAAGTGGTTTTTTTGAAGGTATAGATATGCAGGATCAAGCTACTAAACAAAAAGCTTTTTTGACTATGGCTACTGGTGGTCCCAAAAAATATACTGGCAAGGAATTACGAGAAGGACATAAGCATGTAAAAGATAAAGATGGAAATGGAATAAAGGATGAACATGTAACTATTATTATTGAGCATGCTGGCGGAGCTTTAAAAGAGTTAGGCGTGCCTGATGGAGAAATAGGGGAAATTGCTGCACTGCTTGAAAGTGTGCGCAGTGACGTAACAAATAGTTAATGTAGATATTTTAAAAATAGAACTATATGAGCCGATTGTACTTCAAGGATGATGTGTACATATTGAAGTCAGGAATCAGTGTACTTGATAGATTGCTTGATGGTGGGCATCAAATACCGCATAGTTGCAAAGCTGGTATATGTCATGCCTGCAAGTTGCAGATAAAGAGTGGCGTTGTCCCTGAAGCAGCGCAAAGAGGACTTAAAGAGACAGAAAAATCTGAAGGCTATTTTTTATCTTGCCAATGTAGACCTAAAGAAGATTTACATGCGTGCTTACCTGCTGAAGTAGATAAGCAGTATTCAGCGCAAGTAATTTCTCTAAATAAATTATCTGATGATATTATTCAGTTGATAGTAAAACTTGATCAACCAATGTCCTTTCATCCTGGGCAATTTGTAAATTTGTGGAAAAGAAATCAATTACATCGTAGCTATTCAATTGCTAATTTGCCTAGCCAGGAAAATCTAATAGAAATGCATATTCGTCATATGCCAAATGGGAAATTGAGCAGTTGGGTATTTTTTGAATTAAAGAAAGGTGATTCAGTTGGTATTCAAGGCCCCCTTGGCGACTGTTTTTACCAAATAAGCAAAGAAGATAAAATAAAACCAATGCTACTTGCCGGCACCGGCACTGGATTAGCTCCACTTTATGGTATCTTGATGGATGCATTAAAGCAGAATCATCAGGGAAAAATATATATTTATCATGGTGCACTCGCTGATACGCAGCTTTATTATGTAGAAAACATGAAGAAACTAACGAAAAAGCATGATAACGTTTATTATATTCCTGTGGTATTGAAATCATCAGGGCTTGTAGACGGTATTATTGAAGGAGCCTTGGACGAGGAGGTTTTAAAAACCTCAGATAGCTTTGCTAGTTGGAACATATATTTATGCGGTGACGTTCAGATGATTAAAAAGATACAAAAACAAATTTTTTTAAAAGGTGCATCATTAAAAACCATACATGCTGATGCGTTTATACCATATGCTTAATTTTAAGTAACTATGATGACCTAAGGAGGAGAACATATGATACTAACAAAACATACAGACTTTTCTTTACGTGTATTAATATATTTAAGTTTGCAACCATTGGGTAAACTTGTAAATAATAATGAAATTACTAAGAAGTACTTAATAAAATTGCTGCCAACTGCTGTTAATGAATAAAATGCTTCTCATAGTATTGGCTGTCCTTTTAACTGGGTGTTCAAACCGATTTACATATTATAATCTCTCAGGTGGTAATTTGAATGATTTGCTTAATGTGAGAAATCAGTGTGTAAAAGAATTAACTAAACCTGAATCAGGAATCGAAACTAAAGAAGTGCATTGCCAAGTTTTTGATATTTGTTTCCGTTCAAAAGGATGGATAAAAACTGATCAAGCATATAGAGGTATAGAAATACCTAAAAAATATAAATTTAAGTGCACAGGATTTTAATCAAGTGCATGCCGGATAAATTTTTGGAAAATCTCTGACGGTTTTATTGACTTGTAGAGGCAAAAAAGTGCCATTTTTGGGCCCGTAC